>Ga0307488_10002432_pt1 | contig 15763 bp, 12 predicted proteins | sample SB02metaG_FD_202248 | JGI IMG/M metagenome (GOLD analysis project Ga0307488, IMG submission 202248) | Sea-ice brine microbial communities from Beaufort Sea near Barrow, Alaska, United States - SB 0.2 | ecosystem: Environmental > Aquatic > Marine > Coastal | place: USA: Alaska | collected... | reverse complement strand
CAAGACACACTACAATCTGTAACCAGTCGAGGTGCTACTAGTACAGATAGTGTCACATTCGCAGGCGTAACGGTAGAGGGTGATCTCGAAGCGAGTCGCTACTTTGATGCGCAAGCAAGACAATTAGTAATTTATGACTCAGTAGGTGCTACTCTCTGGGGTGCATAAATAAACAGATAAACTTTGGAGTAACAAATGGCATCGCCAGATTCAAGACAAGATTTAATCGACTTCGCTCTACGTAGATTAGGCGAACCTGTAATTGAAATCAATGTTGATATAGATCAAGTTGAAGATAAGGTTGATGACGCTCTTCAGAAATACCAAGAGTATCACAGTGATGCAACACTTAGAACTTATCTAAAGCATGAAGTAACTGCCACTGATGTGACCAATGGATATATTCCTTTGAGTGCAAGCATTCAGTGGGTGAAGAGATTGTTTCCTATGAACTCTTCGTTTGGTTCTGGTGGAAATATGTTTGATCTAAAGTATCAGATGTACTTAAACAATATGCAAGACTTCTACAGTTTCGCGGGCGATCTATCATACATATATCAGATGGAACAATATCTGAGCATGATTGATCAACAACTGAATGGACTACCACAAGTGCGTCACTCTCGTAGACAGCAACGTCTATACATTGATGGCGATCTTGCTGACGGAGACATTAAAGCAGGCGACTATGTTGTTGCCGAAGTATATCAAATCATTGATCCAGAAGTACACTTGAGCATATGGAATGATATGTTCATGAAAGATTATACCACACAATTAATCAAACAGCAATGGGGCGTGAACATGTCCAAGTTTGAGGGAATGCAATTGCCAGGTGGTGTTACTATTAGTGGTCGTCAATTGTATGAAGACGCGACTGCTGAAATCGAGAAACTTGAAGAGAAATTACGTCTCGAACAAGAACTCCCAGTTGACTTTCTGATAGGATAACATGGCAACTAATCTTTACTTCTCACAAGGCAGAAAGTCGGAGCAGACTCTCTACGAAGATATCATTATTGAATCTTTGAAGATGTATGGTCAGGACGTTTACTATGTCCCACGTGAACTGGTCAACAGAGATACAATCTTTGGTGACGATAACACCTCACGATTCGACAATGCTTATCGTATAGAAATGTACATCGAAGGCGTTGAAGGGTTTGATGGCGAAGGTGACTTGTTCGCTAAGTTTGGTGTAGAGATTCGAGATGCTGCCACATTCATTATGGCAAGGCGTCGATGGTTGAATACTGTTGCTTCTATCGAGAACACATTAGAAGAACCTTTCTATCGACCAAGAGAGGGCGATCTAATTGTTTTAACATTGTCTAACTCAATATTTGAGATTCAGAAAGTAGAAGATGAGACACCATTCTACCAGTTAAAGAATCTTCCTGTGTTCCGTATGCGATGTGAACTGTTTGAATACAATGACGAAGACTTTGATACTGGTGTTGGAGAGATTGATGCAATTGAAACTGTACATGCATACACAACTACTCTGACATTTGACGAGACTACATTCAGTGTAGCAGGTAGTAAGTTTGAAATTGGCGAAGAGATATCACAGGTCAATGCAACTTTCACTATGAAAGGAGAGATTGCTAATATTGATGCATCTGTTCCTGGAACATATAAAGTGTATGTCGCACATGGTGGTGGTTCTGATGGACTCTATCATAGTTGGGCAACATCGTTACCTGTAGTAGGACAGACTTCTGGAATTAGTGAAACACCAACTTCAGTCGCAGGTGAGAACTTAGAAGTTGACAATCAGAATGCAATCTTTGATACTGTTGCCGCAGACTTCATCGACTTCTCTGAGTCTAATCCATTCGGAGATCCAGTATAATGTTAGGTTCACATTTCTATCATCAAAGAATTAGAAAAGCAGTTGCCGTATTTGGTTCATTGTTTAATAACATAAATGTCATACGTAAGAATACCGCGGGTGAAGTTATTAGTCAAGTAAAAGTTCCATTATCATATGCACCTAAGCGAGACTTTCTCACACGCATGGATAATATGCTTAACGGTGAGGTAAACGAAAGACAGATAGCATTAAAACTGCCAAGAATGTCATTCGAAATCGTAGCAATGAACTATGATCCAGTAAGACAATTGCCTAAAATGAACAACTGTGTTAAAGCGCCGACAACTTATACTGGTTCAGCAACACAACTATACACACCTGTTCCATATAATGTCAACTTTCAGTTGAACGTGTATGGTAAAAGTCAGGACGATGTATTACAAATTATCGAACAGATTCTACCTTATTTCACACCACAGTATACTGTAACAGTAAAACCTTTATCGGAGTACGATGTCAAGGAAGACACCCCCATAACATTGCAGGGCATAACATTCTCTGATGACTACGAAGGTCAGATAGAGAATAGACGTTCAATCATATATACACTCGACTTCGAAATGAAGATTAGTTTGTATAAAGGTGTAGCGTCACAGGGTACTATCATAACAAGTGCTGATATCGGTGTCAAAGACTTAGAAGGAAACGACTTGTTCACTACATCCGTAGTAGGCAATGTTATAACAGGAACAAGCGGTACATTAACAAACGAAGATGGCGGTACAATAACAACCACATTTAAGATTGCTAATGCACAAAGTAGAGTAGTATCATATACGATAGGTACTGGTCCTACAAATGGTAATGCGCTTGCTACTGTCAGTTCATCTATCACAACGCCGACAGGTGCATTTAACGCTACAGGTACTTGGGCGTATACACCTGATCCAGACTTCTCGGGCGCTGATTCTTTTGTACTAGAGATAAATTTAGTAGATGGAACAAAACTCGAACAGACAATCAATGTCTCAGTGACCAACTCTGTCGATGATGCTATTAATGTTGTAACATCAATTAACACAGGTGATGCATTGTCAATAGATATTGATGTAGGTGCAAATGACACATTCGAGTCTACATCTATTGTTTACACTATACCATCGGGCGGTGATCCAGATAATGGTGTGATAGCAATACAAGATTCAGTAAATGGAATCATCCGATATACTCCTAATAGTGGGTTTACAGGTGTTGATACATTTACTTACAGAGTAACTCCTAGTACAGGACAGGCAGAAACTGCAACAGTTACGATAACCGTGACTTAAAACACTATAAATAGAATTATAGAAACATATTCTGAGGAAGAACAATGGCAGGCGTAAAGATAACAGATTTAGACTCGGCATTCGGTGCACCCGCAATCGATGACGTTCTAATCATAGTAGATACAAGTACTAACTTGACCAAGCAGATTCGCGCGGATGATTTGCTCCTTGGGCAGACTGCTGAAAAAGCGAACACTATATTGGTCAGCACAGACACGACATCAACCGAAGCGCAGATTCATTTCGGTAATGGCGCATCAGGTACGTATGACTCTGTTGGTATTAGCAACTCGCTTACATACGATGCCGCAACAGGTTCTTTGACAGCACTCGCATTCGAAGGTAATGGTTCTGCTTTAACTGACTTGCCTCAGAATGATCCTGTCGTGAATGCTGTTGATGCTGGTGTAGATGCTAATCCATATTATATAATGATTCGCAACAGTGCGACTGGATTAGACAGTGTACATACTCAGAGCAACTTAACATCTAATCCAAATACTGGTGTATTAACTACTCCTTTCTTTGCTGGTAACGGTTCGTTACTAACAGGTGTTCTTGCTGATAGTGCGACAAATGCTGACAGTGCAAACTTTGCTACCGAAGCGACTCATGCTCTATATGCTGACAGTGCTACACAGGCAGCAAGTGCTTTATTTGCTCTAAATGCAACTCAAGCAGTTAATGCTGATAGTGCGACAGTCGCCACGTCCTCTTTGACTTCTGCTCTTGCTACATTTGCTCTTGCTGCCGACAGTGCCGCCAGCGCAAGTAATGCAGTGCAAGCACAATATGCTGACACCATTGCTACTACGACTGCCGCCTCCGAGACAACTTTGTATCCTTTCATGGGTACTGCTCAGACTGGATTACAAGCAACTCTTGCCGCTGATGCCGCATTAACATATAACGCATCGAACGGTAGATTAACTTCAACAGCATTTTCTGGTGATGGTTCTTTACTTACTAACTTACCTATTCCTGGTGGTGGTAGTATTGCTAACGCATTGAATGTACTTCCTTCTGCTGTAGATGCTTCACACTCCATTCTATTTGTTCAGAGTGCGACTGGTGTAGATAGTGTAAACACAGATGCGGGTTTACTATACAATCCACTAAGTAACTTATTAACTGCTGGCGCTTTCTCTGGTGAAGGTAAACTACTCACTGAAGTACCTGCAACAAAGATTAACTCTAACTTTAATCCTACTACTGGCACTCAGTATATAATGTTGAAAGCGTCACAGACGGGTTCTGATAGTGTATCGACAGATGGTGGTATCGTATTTGATGCAGGAACTAATACACTAACTGCTACAAATCTTGCTGGTAATGGTTCGAACATAACAGACGTAGCGGCAGTCTCTGCTACTAACGCTGCCAACATAGCGATCACCACGATCAATGATAGTGCAACATACTATGTGCATCTTGGTTCGGCAGCATCTGGTAATGATAACACTAACGTGGATCTCAATCTAACATACAATCCTTTGCAGAATCTATTGAATAGCGGTATCGCGTATACTACAGATAGTGCAGGATTATGGAACGGTGCGGCACCCACTACTCTTGACTCAGCGGTCAATAGATTTGCGATATTACTTAAAACATTAAACAGTCAAGTAGGCGCTTAACACTAAGTCTAAATAACAGAAAGTATTTGAGGAAGAATAGAAATGGCAGATATTAAGATATCGGCACTACCAGTACTAACATCAGCGGTTGATTCTGATGTTATTGTTATTAATGACGTAAGTACTGGAACGACGAAGAAGATTACCCGTGGTCTTTTGTTGAATCATCTAGCAAAGCAACTACGGGACTCTGCTGATGGCGGTATTGTCATTCCGAATGGCGATCTTACTCTTGCTAACGAACTAATCGCTGGTGGTGATATCTCAACTTCGGGTACAATTAACTTTGGTATCCTGCGAGATTATGTTAATAACACATATGCAACTTCAATAGTTGATTCTGCTGGTGGTTATGATCTAAGTGATAGTGCTTTAACTACAACTTTGTCAGTTGTTCAATATCTTGCAACACACACTTCTGATCTAATTAAAATTGATTCTGCTGGACCTACACTCACTACACTATATCCAGTAATGACAAGTGTTGTTGAGGGTGAAGATAGTGCGAGAACAGATACACAACTATCATACAATCCTCAGACAAATATTCTAACTGCGGGTTCTTACTCTGGTTTAGGCAACTTACTTGGTTACACAGCAGATAGTGCAGGACTCTGGACTAGTCCGGCACCAACAAATGTTAAAGATGCGATAGACAGACTAGCACTAACAGTCAAAACACTGAATAGTCAAGTAGGCGCTTAATGCACAACGTCTTTACGGATAATAGAAGAAGACATCTTAATCTGCGCGAACCGCAGGTACAGAGTGTTTTGCCTGAGCATTTTGCTGATGCTTATCCCAAGTTCATAAAACTTCTTGAAGAGTATTATGAGTGGCAAGGTGAATATGAATCGACAGAACTTCTAAATCATTTATTCGCCTCTCGTGATATTAACGAGACTGATGTTACACTACTCTCATTCATTGAAGATGAGTTACTTCTGGGCGAGAATTACTTCGAAGGTTTTGGACAATCAGAGGCAGAGAAACGTGCTGCCGCAAACTTCTCTAGCACATTGTTTCGTGCCAAAGGATCTAAGTTTGCTATTGAGTGGTTCTTCAGATCGTTCTATGGTTTGGATGCCGAAGTTCTTTATCCCAAAGAAGACATATTCAATGTATCAGATGGCGAGTCTCGTATTGGTCCTGACTATCTAAACTTCTTAACTGATGATAAACTGTATCAGACATATGCTCTGCTTATTCGTGTAGGTATTCCTATCTCACAATGGTCAGAAGTATTTAAGAAGTTTGTACATCCTGCAGGAATGTATCTTGGCAGTGAAGTACTACTTGCTTCAAATGATATTAGTAACATTATTTTAGATGATGACAGTGTAGGCAGTATCTCAAGAACCGCTATGTCATACTCTCTTACAAATGATGGTCCTACTGACGAAGGACAAACAACTACGTTTACACTGACTGGTAATAATGTTCCTGAAGGCAAAGGTGTTGTATATGCCTATGTTTCTCACGGTTCGACTACTGACGATGATTTTCCTCTTAATGCATTGACAATACCTGCTCACGGTCCTCTAAATCGTTACCCAGCAATCAGTAGTAAAATACCTCTACTGAATGATAGCGCAGGTCCTGCATTAATAAACATTAATAACCAAACTGCAACTTTCTCAATAAGAAGTTGGGTCGATAGTGATGGTGGTGCTAGTAGCGATAACTACACTTTGAATATTATTGATGACGAAGGTCGTTCATTAGAAAGTACAAATGTCACTATCAACAATGTTGAACCATCGTACTCATTAGTTCCTAGTAGCGAGACACCTAATGAAGGTGATGTGATAACATATACAATCACAGGATCAAACACACCTTACGATGGTGAAACTTCTTTGTTTTACCATCTAGTTCATGGCGGCACAAACGATTCTGATTTTACAGTTCCTCCTCAACAAGTTGTCAATGATCAGACTGCCGCTTCAGAAATAACTTTATCTGGCGGCACAGGTTCGTTCTCACTTAAAACTATTATCGACGGCGCATCTGATGATGCCGAAGAATTCACAGTTAATATTACTGATTCTAAGAAGTTACAAGTTGCAACCAGAACAGTTTCAGTACAGCAAGTCGCAACCTCTTTTGTAGTCAGTGCCGACAATATAGTTGAAGGTAATTCTCTCTTACTTACTGTTGTGGTAAATACGGCAGAGATTGGAGATTCACTGACATATGTTATCACTAATGGCGATGCTAGAATTGGACTTCTAACAGAAACCTTTACTGCTCCCTCTGAATCATTCGTTAAAGTTATACCCACTTCAGTGAGTAGTTTATATCAAGGAACTATTACACCTACTATCAGTGTAACAAACAATGTAACTGGTATTACAGTGACAACGACTTTTCAATTGTCAGATGTAGCACCGGTATGGGACATGACTTCAGAACCAGAGTTCGCTGTTCAAGGTGACCAAATTACTTTCAAAGTTGACGGAACAAATCTTCCTGATCCTACTACTGTATGGTTCGAAATACTTCACGGCACAACTACTAATGCGGATTTCACAACAACACCTCCGCAGACAGGCACACGTTCATCGACTGCTATTAGTGATCCAGGTGATACTGTCTTTCAGATTACTGTTGATAGTGATGGTGAAGTTGCTGATGAATCATTCACTGCGCGTCTATATGACGCCGACGCTGGCGGTAATCTTCTAGCATCTATTCCTTACGTGATACAAGGTCTTAACACTTCATATGTTTTAACGCCTAGTGTGACTACAGTAAATGAAGGTGGTCAAGTTACATTCACCTTTACTACTAATCAACCAGACGGAACATACTATTGGTATATACCGACATATTCTGGGTATACAATACAAGTCGAAGACTTTAAGTTTCCGAACGGTGGTTTCGGTAATGGTTATCCTATAGGCACAAATGATAATAGATATTCGTTTGTTGTAACTGGCGGTACTGGTACAATTCTTGTTGAATTGAGTGATGATACGCTTACCGAGGGCGCAGAATCATTCAATTGTTTAGTAGCAACATCTGCTAATGCAAGCGTACCTCCTATTGCGTCTAGTGAAACTGTTACTGTAAATGATACGTCCATAACAATCTATTCTGTTACTTCTAATCCACAACCTGTTGAAGGCAGCACTCTGGATATAGTGATTACTGCGACAAACCAAAATAGTCCAAACAGCGAGACACTGTATATCGAGGTTACTGGATCCCCAGTAATTGGTAGAATACCTACGCAACAAGTTGTATCAACTAGTAGTTCGATAACTCGAAATATATCTCTGAGTACAACTTCTAGTACTACATATCAAGGTACTTCTGTCGGCGGAATTACTGTTTCGCGTGGTAACTATGCATCTTTAGGCGGAACATTAATAGATTCTGTAACATTCCAACTAGTGGATCAAGCGCCAGCAATGACGTTGACTCCTAATGCCACGACTGGTACTGAAGGTGACACAGTAACATATACTATTGGTGGAACTAACATTCAAGACGGTACTTACTACTGGTACGATCCTGCAATAGTTAAAACACTTGACTGTCCCAATGGTCGAAGTTCGGGCACGTCACAGATCGATCACCAAGGTCCTTCTAATTTAGGTTTAGATTTATCAATAGGAATGTCAACTGATGATGCTGACATACCAGGTACAATAACTAGTATAATCAATACCGGTAATACTACTGGTTATATAACTATGTCAGAACCGACAACTAGAGCAACAGTTACAGGTGAACATATAAAGTTTGCTTTCCCTGCGGACTGGGCAGATGCAACCGAACTCTATGGTACTGTAGCAGTATCAAACAACGCGGGCACTTTCGAGTTAGACACTCTTGAGAATTCCGATTTCAATGATGACGTATATTCTATGAGAGTCTTTGATAATTTATTTTCATATAATGAATATCTTGGCGCCAATGGCGGACTTGCTACTGCCGCAACTGTTACTATTGCAGACACTAATCCGGCATCTGTGAATTTACAATATAATACTAGCAACTCTCTCTCAGCAAGTTTCTTTAATGTTTTTGGAAATGCGCAAGTTACAACTCTAATGACTGAGTACAATGATACCGGTCAAGGAATCGTGTGGAAGAATTTTACTCCGCATTACGCTTCAAGCGGTCCCACTGAGGATTTCGGTAATCCGGCGTATGATAATAACTGGATTCTTCCTGTCGAAGCAAGACAAGATTATATTGGTTCGAATTACCAGATGAATGTTAGATTTTATAACGATTCACAAAGAACTATTCCTACAGTACCTGATCAATCAACTGGTGGTGGTTCGGGTTATTCATACGTAAATGGCCAGCGTTTTGTGGACGGTGTAGAAGTTGATACCTGGGACAATTCAGCAACTCAATGGTGGGTGGTTGGGTCGACTACAGAAAGTGGCACACATTATTTTCGACATATAGCACAAACAACGCCTACCGGCGGTAGCGCCAATGTTAGTAATTTCAGATGGGTAACAGTAACAATTAAAGAATTTAGTGGGACTTTAGGTACAGGTACAACTCTTTTGACATATAACTATCAATCGTATGTCAGTGCCGTCACAGAAACCTGGAATGGTGGATTTTAATTATGTATAATATCGACGAAAACAATTTAGTATATGAGAGAGACGAAATTGAAGTAAATGAGTGGCGGTGCGTACTGAATGATTCTGCTGGTAATACTCTATGTAATATGATTGCAGAGATAAATGCAGACAGCACTATAAACTACACAGCATCATATAATAAAATGCTAAGTTATATGTCAGAACAAACACTGTTTGAAAAAATAGTGATAGCATCAGAGTCTCCTGGATTCTCAAGTCCTGCTGCCAAAGTCTGGGTTGGCGGTGAAATGCAAAGATGCGATTATCTTGTGGGCGAAGATTCAGCACAACCTTTAGTTGATATTTTAGAACAAAGATTTCCAGCATATCAAATACATCAGAGCGAAGTAAATGTAATAGGTAGTTATGGTCCTTATAGAGAAGGATATACTGCTGAATCGTCTATAAGTTGGTATGACAATTTCCCATCTGCTCCTTGGGGTTATCCTCCTTCTCGACCACCGCTTTTAAAATATAACATAGACTACGCTAACGTATATACACACATACAGTTCTGGACTGGTTATAAGTTTAATTTGTCAGATAACACTATTCAGGTTAAGGTCGTTCATCATAATCCATTACCTACAGTTACTTATCCACCATTCGTAGATGGACAAATTCATACATACTATGCTAGACTACACAACGAAGATGGCACTGTAGAAAATTTTAATGATATGTTTTTTATGGCAGAAGCAGATGATGTCGAGTCATACTGTACTGAGCATAATATATCTTCGCCTTTGACAAACACAGGAGTTGATCCTTTAAGCATTATGATCTACGGTCTTGTGTTTGATGGAACCACTGGCATACCAAACATGATGAAAGCATATGAGAGTAGAAATGTCCTTCCAACTTGATACAACTGAAATAGATAAGAAATTCTGGGATAAAGCAAACGAAGAATTGAGTATTGCCAAGCAAAGATATGTTGATGTTCGTATTGAACAACTTGCTGAAGAGCGAGATAAGAATACAGATACATATGACATAGCGTGGTATAATCGACTCATCGAAGAATTGACTTGGGCACAACAAATGTCTGAGCGAAAGAGATAATATATGGCAGAACATGATAACATTGATGCGGACTACAACACCTCTCGTGACACATACAACGATCTGATTGACAAGGGACGCGAGTCTTTAGAGTTGATGATTGAAGTTGCTCGTGAGAGTGAACATCCTCGGGCATTCGAAGTTCTTTCTGGCATGATTAAAAACATATCTGATGTCAATGATAAGTTGATGGACTTGAATAAGAAGTACAAAGAAGTCACCGCAACTACTAAACCCGCTTTAGACGCGCCTAGTACTGTTACTAATAATAATGTATTCATTGGCAGTACAACAGACTTACAGCGAATGCTGATTAAGAATGCCGAAGAGCAAAAGGTAATTGATGTCGTTCCAGACGAATCTCAATAGCGGCACATCCTATCTCGGTAATCCTAATGTAAAACGTGACGGCGTATTACAGCAATGGACTGAGTGGGAAGTCATGGAGTACGCGAAGTGCAGTAATGATCCTGCCTACTTTGCTCGTACTTACATTAAGATTATATCATTGGATGAAGGTCTTGTAAACTTTAATCTATATGATTATCAAGAAAATATGTTTGACCACTTCGACTCACACAGATTCACTATCGTGCTTGCCTGTAGACAGTCAGGTAAATCTATATCATCTGTTGTATATCTTTTGTGGTATGCACTCTTTCATCCAGAGAAAACGATTGCTGTTCTAGCGAACAAAGGAGCAACCTCTCGTGAAATGCTACAACGTATTACACTTGCTCTTGAAAACCTACCGTTCTTTCTGCAACCAGGTTGTAAAGCACTCAATAAAGGTTCTATTGAATTTTCTAATAATAGTCGAATTATTGCCGCTGCTACTAGTGGGTCTTCTATTCGGGGTATGTCTGTTAATCTGTTGTTTCTCGATGAGTTTGCTTTCGTTGAACGCGCTTCTGAGTTCTATACTTCAACGTATCCAGTTGTCTCTGCGGGTAAAGATACAAAAGTTATCATCACCTCAACTGCCAACGGAATAGGTAATACATATCACAAGATATGGCAGGGAGCAACACAGGGTGTTAATGAATATAAACCCTTCACTGTAAACTGGTGGGATGTACCTGGACGAGACGAAGAGTGGAAGCGACAGACTATCGCGAACACTTCGCAGTTGCAGTTCGATCAAGAATTTGGTAACACCTTCTTTGGAACAGGTGATACGCTGATTAATGCTGGTTGTCTATTAGACTTGAGAGCAATTAATCCTATACAGATACTAGAAGGCGGTGATTGCCTCGTATATAAAGAACCTGTAAAAAGTCACGAATATATCATGACTTGTGATGTAAGTAAGGGAAGAGGACAGGATTATTCTACATTTACTTTAATCGATATTACTACAAGACCTTTTCAACAGGTATGTGTATATCGCAACAACAATATCTCTCCATTACTCTTCCCTGACATTATATATAAATATGCGAAAGTCTACAATGAAGCGTATGTTATAGTCGAGTCAAACGATCAGGGCACTGTAGTGTGTCAAGGTCTGTATCACGACTTAGAGTATGAGAATGTCCATGTTGAATCTGCTACTAAAGCAAATCGAATTGGTGTTGAAATAACCCGTAAGTCGAAGCGACTAGGTTGTTCTGCTATCAAAGATATTCTTGAAGAGAATAAGTTAGAAATCGTCGATGAGAATACTATCTTTGAGATGTCCACGTTTACAGCACAAGGACAATCTTATGAAGCATCTGATGGTAATCACGATGACTTGATGATGAATCTAGTGATGTTTGGTTACTTTGTATCCACACAGTTCTTCGCAGACATGACAGATATTAATTTAAAGCAGATGATGTTCGAGAATCAAGTAAGACAGATCGAAGATGATATCGTGCCCTTTGGTTTTATTGACAACGGCGACGATGAAATAAACAGAATAGAACAAGTAGAGAATGATAAGCACCAGCAATGGGCAACATGGGGTAACGATGATTATTGAAAATAGTGGTATGTATAAATAAAACATTGATATCTAATCGTATTATGAAAATCTTATCATATGTTTAACTAATAAAGGACAAGACCATGGCATTTATACCATCAGAGTCTCCCAACATTACAGTAAAAGAGTTTGACTTGTCAGGTGTTGTACCTGCTGTCACCACTTCTACTGGCGCAATTGTTGGTGACTTTAACTGGGGACCTATAGGCGTACCAACGAAGATTTCGAATGAATCTCAATTGGTAGGTACTTTCGGATCTCCAACATTAACAGAAGAAGGATCAGCAGTCGATTACTTGACCGCCGGTGCATTCTTAAAATATTCTAGCGATCTCTTTGTTGTACGTGACGCAACTGTTGCGGCACTTAACTCATACGATAGTGACGGCGCCGCTGTCGCATCTATTGTTAAAAACGACGATGATTTCTTAACTAAAAAATCAGGTCTTGCTACTAGTGGACATACGTTCATCGGCAAACACGCTGGTGTTATTGGTAGCGACATTGACATTCAAATTGTTGGTGAAGATTCCGCAGTATTTGGTGCTTGGACATATGCTCCTAACTTCGATGAGAAACCAGGTACTTCTGCTCATGTTGCGGCACGATCCGCTGATGCCGGTGCCGCTAATGACGAAATTCACATTGCAGTTATTGATCGTACTGGTCAATTCTCTGGTGTTCCAGGAACTCTTCTCGAAGCGTTTCCATTCGTATCTTTAGCAACTGACGCAAGAACACCCGAAGGTGCATCTAACTATGCAGTCGATGTGGTCAATGCTGGTTCTGAGTATGTACGATGTGCTTCACTTCCTGACGAAGTAGGAACTCCTGTAACTTCAATCGTACACACTGCTTCTGCTAACGGTTCTCAACTTATCACTGCTGTTGATACAACAGTACTTAAAGGTGGTGCAAACAGCGGAACATTCACTACTGCCGAGTATACTGGTGTAGAGAAAGGATTCAGTCTGTTCGAAGATGTTGATACCATTCAAGTTGATTTCTTAATTGCTCCTGGACTTGCCACTTCTGCTGATCAAGTAACAGTCGTAAATACTCTAGCAGGTATTGCTGCCTCACGTAAAGATTGTGTTGTTGTAGCATCTCCTGCACGTACTGATGTTGTCGGTGTAGCACCTAGTACTATAGTAACAAAGACTATTACTACCACTAACTTGTTTAACGCATCATCTTACTTGATTGTTGATAACAACTATCTTAAAGTCTATGACAAGTACAACGACCAATATATTTATATCCCTGCGGCATCTTCAACTGCTGGTGTAATGGCAGCAACAGATGATGTTGCGGCACCTTGGTTCTCTCCTGCAGGCAGTCGTCGTGGTCAATACTACGGTGTAACTAATCTTGCATACTCAGCAACTAAAGCACAGCGTGATACTCTGTACAAAGCAGGCGTTAACCCAATTGTTAATCTGCCAGGACAAGGTATTCTTCTGTATGGCGATAAGACTAAACTAGGTCGTCCATCTGCATTTGATCGTATCAACGTCCGTCGTCTGTTCTTAGGCGTAGAACGTGCAATCAAAGCGGCAGCACAGAACGTAATGTTTGAATTCAATGATGAGTTCACTCGTGCTGAGTTCGTAAACATAATCGAACCTTTCTTGAGAGAGATTAAGGGTCGTAGAGGTATTACTGACTTCAGAGTTGTATGTGATGAAACAAACAACACTGCCGCAGTAATTGACAGCAATCAATTTATCGCTTCTATCTTTATCAAACCAGCACGATCTATCAACTACGTATCTTTGAACTTCGTAGCAGTTAGAACCGGTGTTGATTTCGATGAAGTAGTCGGTCTGGTATAAGGGAGAATAGACAATGGCAATTTTAGGCGTAGATGATTTTAAATCGAAACTCAGAGGGGGCGGTGCTCGTCCTAATCTGTTTAAGACAACCCTTAACTTTCCGGCATATGCTGGGGGTGACGTAGAACTTACGTCATTCCTTTGTAAGTCTGCACAGTTACCACAATCAAGCATGGCACCTCTTTTGGTACCATTCCGTGGTCGCGAGATGAAGATTGCTGGTGATCGTACATTCGAAGATTGGACAGTAACCATTATTAACGATACTGATTTCGATGTTCGTGATGCTTTCGAGCGTTGGATGAACGGTATCAATGCACACCAATCCAACACTGGTCTAGTTAATCCTGTTGATTATCAATCAGACTTAATTGTTGATCAGTTGGATCGTAACTCTGACGTACTAAAGCGTTATCAGTTCAGAGGCGCTTTCCCAACACTTGTAGGACCAATCGCCCTGAGTTATGATACTCGTGACGAAGTTGAAACCTTTGATGTGACGTTCTCATATCAGTATTGGGAATCAAATACTACTAGTTAAGACCGTACTAAATAATAGGGAGTGCTTCGGTGCTCCCTCATTATTATTTACTAGGAAAGAATATGGCAGACCAAGACAACAACAACGCATTAAAACTCTTTGGGTTTGAAATCAAAAGAGCAGGCAAAGCAAATTCTAATAAAGAGAAGTTGCCCTCTGTCGTGCCTCCAACAGACAATGACGGTGCAGGTTATGTAACTGCTACTGCTGGACACTTTGGTCAGTACGTAAACATGGACGGCGACCAGTCTAAAGACAACGCCCAGTTGATCATGCGTTATCGTGGTGTTTCAATGCATCCCGAAGTTGATATGGCAATTGAAGAAATTGTAAACGAAGGTATTTCATCATCAGAAAACTCATCATCGGTTGAGGTTGCACTAGATGATATTGAAGCACCTGACAAAATTAAAGACCAGGTTCGCGAGGAGTTTGACTCCATCATTGCGATGCTCAAGTTCAACGAATTGGGTCACGATATATTCAGATCGTTTTACGTAGACGGTAGACTGTACTATCATTTGCTTGTTAATGAAAGCAACATGAAAGCGGGCATCCAAGAGATACGTAACATCGATAGCGCAAAAGTGCGTAAAGTTAAAGAAATCAAGTACAAGAAAGACCCGAAAACTGGTGTTAAACTTGTTGATACTATTGATGAGTACTTTGTATACGAAGACAAACCAGGCAATCAGAATAGTGGTGTTAAATTAGCAACTGATTCTATTGCATATGTCACATCAGGTTTACTTGACGAATCTAAAAAGAAGGTAGTATCTTATCTTCACAAAGCATTAAAACCAATCAACCAATTGCGTATGATGGAGGATAGTCTTGTAATCTATCGTCTTGCTCGTGCGCCAGAACGTCGAATCTTTTATATCGATGTTGGTAACTTGCCTCGTGGTAAGTCAGAACAGTACATGAAAGACATTATGACACAGTATCGTAACAAG
>Ga0307488_10002431_pt1 | contig 15770 bp, 17 predicted proteins | sample SB02metaG_FD_202248 | JGI IMG/M metagenome (GOLD analysis project Ga0307488, IMG submission 202248) | Sea-ice brine microbial communities from Beaufort Sea near Barrow, Alaska, United States - SB 0.2 | ecosystem: Environmental > Aquatic > Marine > Coastal | place: USA: Alaska | collected... | reverse complement strand
TATACCTTAAATTTTGTTAAAATATTGATTATCAATATATAAAGATATTGGTTCGATTCCTGGAGGTACCACAAAATTATCCCGTAACTCATTTATAAACAATGATTTACGGGTTTTTTGGTTTTTATAGTTGCTCCAAAGGTTGCTCGGGAGATATAAAAAGATAATTATAAACTGATTATATTACACTCCAAAAGTTAAGTTATTAATGACTTAAGTGAATTATGAAACAACGAATAAAACATTGTGAAGTTTGTAAAGTAGATTTCCCTACGATGTACCGAGTGCAATATAAAAACTCGAAAGAATGGGTGTTTGTTTGTAAAGAGTGTCTTGTAGACGTTAAAAAAGACAATCCTAACTATACATATGGAGGTACTTGGAAACGATGATGTAACTTCCTTCAATTTAAAAGTAAGTTAGATGAGTTTACTTTTATAAAGTTTAAGTGATATAATTAAGTAAAACACTTTTTTCTGTAAATTTTTCGCCTTCAAAAATATACTCTTTTGCAATTTTTGACCAAGCTAAGCTGAAGCCAAAACTCTCAAATACATGCAAGGTTGTAGTATTAATTTTCAAGAAATAGATGCTTCTTTTAAAATCTGATTCTATGAGTTTACACGTTTCTCCTAATCTGGGGATTCTTCTTGGTTTTTCACGTTTCCGCCTATTTGGTCTGAAATCCCAATGAAATAATCCTAAAGTTGTAATCTCTTTTATTGTGTCAAATTTATATTGTAGTAGCTATTTTTTCATTAATGGTATTATAAATACAGGGAGTTCAATTTCTGGATTCGTTACACTATTGATTTTAAATGCTCATAGATCATCACCATCGCTAAGGTATCTAACTCGCAATAACGTTTTAATGCGTCTGATATGTCTTGTCTTTCTTTTTCAGACATATCGGTATATTGTATCTTACCATAAGCTGTAAGTGCAGCGCCTCCATCATCGATATTTTCTATATCAGATAATCTGGTCTCAATCTCGTCTTGACTTATATTTTCAAACACTGGTGGCAAGGTTTTGTAAGGACTAATAATTTTGTTCTCTTGCTTTGTTAGCCAAACATGATCATCCGGAAGATTTTTACTGCTTACCGCAATGTTCCCGATGGATCTACTATATTTATTTTGAATAAACTTGCTTGAATTCAACACTGCAGGCAGCACTTTTTTAATCGAATTTGAACCAAAAGTATGTGGATTATAGTAGTAATTAACAACCACCTTACAAAGGTCAACCATATCTCGTGTACCCTGGTTTTGTTTTCTTAGTGGCATTATCCAAGGGTCTGGATTGCCTTTTGTAGGATGGCTAATAGATTCAATAAATGAAATAAGTGATTCTTTATTAGGGTCATCACTCGCTTTTAATTGAGTTCTAATGGCATTTAGTATAGTATTTTCGTGGGTCGCAAATTTAAAAATAGTCCCTTCATCTTCTGATAAGGCTTGTTGTAAAGATTCAACAAATTCAAAATTTGGAAACTCGCCAGCAGTTGAGTTAATATATTGGTTGGCATGTTCTATACGGCCATCTTCATAATAAATATGATGTGAAAACTGAAAGGCTATTTGCTCATAGGGTTTACGCCCCGTATGGAACGGTAGTGGCACTGTAGATGTTTCAAAATCTATAAAATGAAGTGGATATACCCAAGTATTCATTTCGGATTTTAAACCTTCTATATCAACAAACTCAGTAAAGTCATTGTCGCGTTCTTTTTCAATTTGTAACCATTGGCGCTCTGTACGGCTAAGTTTTCCGGCCGCCTCTTTGTATTTAATATCTTCTGGTGTGAGCTGTGATTTAAATAACTTGCCTTGCTCCATTAATTTTGGATCTTTTAAATCCCAAATATTAAAAATAGTGGGGTTTTTAAAATCCTGGTCTGTCCATTGGTATTGTGTTTTAAAACAATGCTCAAATCCAGATTGTTTTATCTTACCTTTCTCACTATCGTCTTTTTTAAATTCACATTTTTTACAAGCCGAAAATTGAGCAGGCCAGTTTGGATAATAATTTTGCATGCGAATCTCTGATAATAACTTTACAGCTTCATGAAAGTTTAAATTATCATAATACGTATAATCTCCATTATGTATTTTTGAAACCACTTCAGATAAGTTTTCTTGATGTAATATATTTTCACCCAGCTGGCTTATATCATCAATTTTAACCTTTACACCGGTTCGGTTATTAGGGTCTTTTTTGACTCTAAAAAACTGATTTAATCCATCTACAGTTGCAGATTTTGTTTTATCAACCAAGCATAAATATGGAGTAATTGTATAGGTAGGTAAACAAAGTTTTGTAACATAGGTTTGAAAAGCCAAATCAAAAAGATAGGGCTTCCAGCTGCTCACTATTTTTTTTGACTTTCCCACAAAATTGTAGTTTTCGCTTGGGTCAAGAGATTTTGCCTTAACTTCTATGAGCTGAATATGAGTCCCTTTTTTGACAAGAACATCTGTTCTTATGAATAAATCATCGATATAAAAAGCGGCTTCATAGATTACCACATTTTCTTGCTTTAGAAGCTCAGATGTTTGGTCTGCCAAATCTTGGTAATCATAGATTTTTCGGTCTTGTGGATCTTCTATTAAGACACCACCAGGATATTGTAAACGCGCATATTCTTCTACTTGAAAACCACCGCTGGCAAGGGCTTGTAAAAAAGGATCATTATTTTTTACATTATGATACACTTCTTTATTATTTGAAAAATAAAGTTTGTTTGGGCACTCTAAGCCTTGTTTAAATCGTGATTTTGACAGTGCTTTCATAGTAAATGTTTTATAACTGAACTCCAATCTGGGGAGTTTTCTGAGCCAAAATGAATCCACTCGCCTTCAAAATATTTTGCTCCGTTATTGGATGAGCCTAATACTTCAATTTTTAGTCTTTATTAATGTTGTTAGCTTACGTTTTTATTTTATTTCTTCAATTATTTCGTCGAGACCTTCGTAACCCATTTGTCCATTTCCAAAAAATGGAGTTAAAAATACTTTTATATCATCCTTCAAGATTCCCATTTTACATTCTTTCGAAGTGTCAATTTTATGAAATTGAACATTAAAATCGTTAAAGAATTTTTCAAATTCTTTCCAATTCCTTTTCCCGTAACATATAATTACCGATGCTGAGAAATCGGTTGAATTTATTAGATTTTGGAACTTCTTTTTTCTTTTTAGAAGAATCGATTCTCTGTAATCTTTTTTTGATTTGTATTGAGGAATTATTTTGGTATAAGATTCATTTTTAGTTCCCCAAATTTTATCACTATCACATGGAATTGGAAAAAGCTCTGTAAGTAAAGTTTCACCCTTTTCATTTGATGTACCCAATCTGTTATTCTGATATTCTCTCAATAATTGTCGTCTATTATCCAAAATTTCTTTCTTACTATGTCCTTTGTATCTAAGCATTAGATATGACATATACATCCAAACTTTTTGAAGTTTTACAGAGTGTTTTTCGTTTTCGTTGTGGTAATCAGTTTTTTTAAGATTATCTAAATGGAATCTTTTACAATCAAGGTATTCGTATTTATCCATACTGAATCTCATTTTTAGATTTTCGTAACCACCACCTGCTTCTTCAATTCCAAAAAAAATGATTTCTGCATTTAGTTTTCCATATCCTATAAATCCTTCTAAAACTTCTAATTGTTTGTCAGTTATTTGATTGTTCATTTTTTTTTATATTAGAAAATAATTGTGTGCAACATCAATAAATTAAACGGATTTTAAAGAAAATTATCTAACTTATTTATGCATTTACTTAGTTTTTTATATCATTGAATCAATCAATTCTCTGGACACTTTTACATAATCATAACCCAAGTCATTATAATCTCCAAAATAAGAACCATGCAATGTGCAACCATCCTCATAATCGTCTGACGAAACATTTTTATCATAGATATAATTAAGAATATCAATTGTTAAATCTGATAACCAGTCACCATCATCTTCTATCTCTATATCCTCCTCTTCGCTGCATGATTGAGCAAAAATAAATTCAGCTAAAACTTCTTCATCATCTAAATCTACTAACTTATTTATAGCAAAACAAAAGTAAGCTGTAAACAGTAGTTTAAAATCTATATTAGTTGAAGTAACATCAGATGCTTTTAATTTATGTTTCTTTAATATCCTACTAATTAAAGATTGTTCCTGTAATTCGTCAAGTAAAGTATTTTTATCGTCAGATATGGTAAAATAAGTATCAACATCTTCACGATAATAATCAAATAGAAAACCAGAAGCAAGTTCAAATATCTTAGCATAAGACATGAATTTTGGATCTTTATCAATTAAGGACTCTAACTCTTCGTCTAATCTTGCACAAATATCATTATCATCCAAATAGGTTTTAAATTGTTTATTTAGTCTAAAAGGATCAAATTCATTTAAATTAATTAATTTTTCTGCTTTTGCAATTTCTATTTTTGAAATTCTATATCCAAGTTTTTCGCTAGCCACAATAAAATCAGCAATATTTTCACCCCATTGGTTGGACACCACCACATGCATACCATTATTAATACTTAATGGTTCTTTCATGTTAAACCTTTTTGGATCTTTCACTTCAGATTCTTTCATTATTAAGCCCTTAGTACCTTGTATTTCATCTGGAAATACTTTTTGAAGCTCTTCAAAACTTGACTTATTTTTACTTGTCCAATCTTTGATAACTTCATAAACTAATTTTCTTTTATTAAAATTATCTCCTAAACCCTCTACGTTGTACTTTGTGTAATCTCTTGCCATTTTTATTTAAGCTTTATATAATATTAGATTTTAAATAAACAATTATTTATCTTAAATATTAGTACAGGTTTAGTACTTTTAATAAATGGAGTTAAAATTAAAAAAAATTACAGAAAATAAAATTGGTTTTAAGATTACAAGCCTTAGCGAGAGCAAAAGATTGAGTGAAATAATACTAATCTCTCATGACTTAAATCTAAACTACAATACAATAAGACGTTTTTTTGGAGTTGTTAAAAGTGTTAAAGCAAGCAATCATACATTAGATACTTTAGCAATATTTAATGGCTACAAAAATTATAATGACTTTTTAATAAATTTTGGATTACAAGATAAATGGAAAACAGAACTTCTAATAATTGACTTAATACACGAAAAAAGTGATAAAGAACTTTTAAAATTCATCAATGAAAAAATTCATTTAGAAAGAGATTTTTATATAAAATTTATTCAAATTATTAGGGAACTAATCTTAATTAAAAATTATAAATTATTAGTTAAAATTTTCAAACTTAAACAAACACAACAAATATATTTCTCCTTCGATGATCTTTTACTAATTGGCATTTCTATTGGGAAATTACTAAAAAAAATAAACTTAGAGAATACTGAATCTCATAAACTATTACTCTTAAAAAACTTTCAAGATTTAGTTATTACAATAAACGTAGATTACAGTAATTTAAACACTTATTATGAAAAGGTTATTAGTTTGATTTATAAAAATAGTAAAAGAAAGGATCTTTTAGAATTCTGTAAAGGAGTATTAAATGTAAACATCTATCTACAAAATAAGAAAAATCAGCAATTTTATACATTAACATATGATGATAATTTTCACCCTATCTTAAAAAGTAGAATCTACTCACAACATATTTTAAAAAACAAAATAGACATAATAAATACATTAGAGAATTACTTTATTTTAAATAAAAAAGAAGATGAACTACCCATAGAATATTTTTTCGAAATTATATTTTCTTCAATTCTTACAAAAAATTTTAAAGTGATGGATTGGATTATAAAAAAAGTTAATTCTCATAGGAATTATAACCAATTTTTCAAGTTTGAACATTATCAAAATTTCATATTTATGAAACTTTTATTTCATAGAAAAAATAACGACTCCTTGAGTATCGATAACCTATTAGAATATTTCACTTTTAATGATTTTAATAGGTCATATAAAGGGGTTATTGATCAATATATTTATATTTTTAAACACCATACAAATAATTTTAATAAAGAAAATAATTACTTAGATCTTTACTTAAAAAATTCAGAAAAAATGAATCTCCCCCTTTTTACAAAAAAATATCTTCTAACTTATTTTGATTAGGGTTCTGACACATCTACAGAAAAAGAAATAATCAAATCTAAAACAACTCACGCAACCAGTCGTGAGTTATTATACACATCTTCTTTTCTATACAACACCCTACCTCCAATTTTTAACGGATTTAAGACCCCTTCTCTTCTCCAGTTATTCAATGTTTGAACCGTTACATTTAACACCTTAGAAACTTCCCCTCGAGTTAAATACTCGGTATCTTCACCAGTAATAGACAACCTGTTTAATGGGTTACCCATAGATCGTTGACGGTTCAGTTCCAATTTGACACCTTCCTTAATAATCTCAAGCAGTTCTTGTCTTGTTACATTCAATATTTGTATGGTTTGTTCACCCATGCTATTTAATTTTTGATAAGAATTATTTCAATTTGTAGTAGAGAAAAATTCACTGATATTATTGGTGATTTTATCCTTTATAGTACTGTAGAATTTTTCTAGTCTATTTGATTTCTTTCACCATCATACTGATCAGCATAATTTAAGGTCTCTATCATAACATGTGAATCTTCATTTAATTTCATAAATCTCCGAACCTGTTCTATACTTAGACTTGTTGTTAATATACATTCGACGTCAGGTAGACAATAGTCTCTACTGTATCCAAACTCCCAAATAATAAAACAAGAATCAGATGGTTGCATGAGCGTTCTGTGGAACTCAATAACATCAGAACAGACCTCTGCTCTGAATTTAAAATAGTTTTTTGTTGTAATACCCGCATCTTTTAAAAGTTGATTAAAAAATTCATCTTCAGAAATTGGATTAGAATTATTTATATTTTTATTCATAATATTTAATGTTCAGTATTATCTCCCTGTCCACGGTTTTAGTTTAATAAATTATTTAATTTTTGAGTCTTTCAATAGTTGTTGTACTTCTTTTTCTTCTCTTTTTTCTTCCACTCTTTCAACGGCAATGTTAAAATGTTCAGTTGTTATTTCACTTCCTATGTATTCACAAAAATTTTCGATACAGCTTAGTTGAGTTGTTCCTATGCCTGTAAAAGGATCATAGATCAAACTACCTTTTGAAAAGTAAATATTTATCAACTGGTCACATAAATCTTGTGAATACGATGCTTTTAGTTGGCATTTATATCCATCGTTATTTTTTGCTTCAATAAAATTCACATAGTTTTTATAAAATTTCTGACCAGTTTTTTCATTAATTTTACTTACCTTCTTATTCGTTTTAAACGTGTGTAATCTATCTTTTTTGACAAAAATGTAAATAAGTTCAGTCACCCTGCTCAATTTTGTTGATGATGTCTGAAATGGTATAGCGTGTGGTTTTTTCCAGCAAATAATGTCCGCAATGGTTAAATCCAACTCTTCATGTATTTTGGAAACTAATAACGTTGGAAGTATTGGGTTTTCTTTGGAATACGAAATATTATAGCAAATAACTCCATCATCCTTAATTATTCTTGAGAATTCCCTAAATTCATTAGTTCTAACCTCCAGATAATCATTTTGACTTAGTCCGTCTAATTTTGAATATCCATTGTTGTAGTAACAGTCGCTTCTCTTAATATTGATATTGTATGGAGGTGAAGTGATTATTCCGTCAATATATTTATCCTCTATCTTAGTAAATGTTTTTTTACAATTTTCGTTATATATTATATTTTTCATATTTTTTAATATTTATTTAAAATTTCAATTATCATGATCTCATCTTCATTTGAAATGATGTGTCTAATCTGCTGTAATTTGTTTATTTTTTCGTCCCATTCCAGTTCTAAAAGTGATTTTGGTTTAGGTTTACATCCGAACTCTTGCTCATAACGTTCTTCGTATTCTTTTTCAAACTTTTCTTCGAGATCACTTTTTATTGATTTCATCAATTTTTCTTCTCTCGATGCTTGTTCTTTACTTAAGATTAATTCCTTCTCCTGATCCAATTCAAGACGTCTATTGTATTTTCTCGTTCTTGACTCGTTGGTTTCAATTGCAGTTTGATAGACAGGGAGAATTCCTTTTCCAGATTCTAAAAGATCAAATAATTTTAACTTGGACCCTTGAGGGGTCTCATCGATCTCATGTATTTTAAGCAGCCGTTTAAGAGTGGAAACTGAGAAGTCAATGTGAAGAACAGACCGGGCTATATCGTATCGATCTTTTGCTACTTCATCAAAATTATCGATGTCGTTATCGATTGGAGATTCTGTTCGTTTTTTACCCTGCGAATTTCCAATCCGATCTAAAATATAACACGCTGCTACAGCATCTTCTTTCAAAGATCTTTTAATTGTAGTGTTTCGAATTATTGAATCCAGAAAAATGTCAGATTCAATTGGTGAAGTTTCAATGACTGGAAGTAATTTAATTCCCAAATCACGTGCTGCTCTATAGCGAGAATACCCGTGAATGACGAACAATTTATTTTTATCTTTTACAATTCTTATCGGCTCCAAAACTCCAAATTTCTTTATCAAAGGAATTAGTTTTTTGTACGCCTCTTTATTTGTTACACCGTGTTTTTCTATCTCGGGGTGTATTGATAATGAGCTAATTTCTACAAGCTCCACTTTATAATTCATAGTCAATTTTATTAACTATATCGAGTCGATTAAATCGACAAGTTTATTTTCCCCAAAAGGGAACATTAAAAACATAAAGAAAAAAAAATTAATAATCAAGGGGTGGGATGAACTTTAGGTCGCACGACCTGAAGTTTAGTAAGGGTTTACATTTCCAAAATATTTCGATATGTTTTCTATTATGAAAGACAAAACATATCCAATTACCATAGACCCCACAGCTTTAACAGAGAAACCAGAGTGGTCGATCCGTTCTCACATAAATAAAAGACTCAACAAAAAAACAAATGTAACAATAGATCAGTTATCTAATGTAGTTGCACCTCCTAATTCGTTTACATGGTCACCAGGTATATTTAATGGAACTCCTTCAAATGATAATTGGAGTAGCCAATCAATATTTGCATTAGATTTTGATGATGGTGAATTATCAATAGACGAAGTATATAATCGTCTACACTCTTATGAAATCAAACCACAGTTATGGTATGAGACGTTTTCATCTTCTGAAACTTTAATAAAGTTTAGAGTAGTACTCTTTTTAGATTATCCTGTAACTAATCCCAAAATTCACAAGTTAATCTCATCCGGACTTCTAAAGTTGTTTCCCGAAGCAGACCAGAGTTGCAAGGATCAGGCACGTTATTATTTCGGGGGGAGCGCTGCTACTGTTACGTCTTATTTTCCAATTAGTTTATCAAATTTAATTTTTATTAGTTCAACAACTCTTTGTGCTGGGGATAGTATGCGGAATAGATCGCTACCAATAATGGATATCAATTCTACCATAGTAGAAACTGCACCAAAATGGGAACTCCTATATTATAACTATAAGAACTACCATTCTGGAGCAGAATTAAACAATAGTAATAATTCCCCCCCTCCCTACGACTATAATAGGGGCGAACTTCAAAAAGTCGATTTTGACAAGTCGTCACAAAACATTAGAATATTTAGAGAGTTTTTACAAGGAAAATGGTTATCACACATGGAACTATTTGGATTGGCAAGAAATCTTCATTACGTAAATGGTGGCTTTAAACTGATGAATAAGATGATGAAGAAATTTAACTCAAAGGGGGTTACTGAGTACACTCCAAATAACTTTGCCATTTTAACTTATCTCAAAAAGGTTCAATATCCTCCTCAACCTATCGGTGAGTTTTCTCCATATTCAGAGGATTCTGATTTACACGATTTTATATCAGAGTCAATCGATAAGCGAGGGAAAATAAAAGTGATTGAGTCCTCAAATCCTATTTCATTAGTAGCTGCAGAAGAGAAGTTTAAAAAACAGTTTGATCGTGTAATTAAAGATGATAAAGTCGATGGTATTTACCTGTTTAGAGTCCCTACAGCAATAGGGAAAACGGAAATAATAACAAGTGTTCATGCTACTATTGCAGCACCAACAAATGACCTTAAAAACGAAATCGGAGGGAGAATGAAAGTTAATTACAAGACCACTCCTGACCCTATTGTATTTGAAAATCCATCGATTAATAATCTAATGAATTATTACTATTCGATTGGTCTGCCTAACAAATCAATTGAGGTTCTTTATTCAATTGTTAACGCCAAAAATAAGAATCAATATTCTATAAAAGATATCGAGAATGCCAACGCATACATTAATATGGTGAGGGACTCTTATACAACAACTTCAACACTTCTTACTACACATAAAAGAGCAATTCATTCTACATTTTCTAATGACACTATCGTATTCGATGAAGATCCACTTAAATCTCTTATTGATATCAAGTCATTTAAAATATCTGATATGTTTTCTGTCAATATAATTGTAAAAAGTAAAGAATTAGAATTTGTAATCAAGTCACTTATAGATACCCCCGTTATGGAGATTCGTTCAACACCAACCTTTAATCTCGACCTTGATCAACTAATTAAAGAGGTCTCTCAATTACCTAATGAAAATCTAAAATCAAATCTATTTGACTTTTTTAGTAGTTCATTCTATGTTCGTGATACACATAAACCAGATATTGTCCATTATGTTGTTAAAAGGGATCTTCCACGAGATAAAAAAACAATTATTCTCTCTGCCACAGCACCAATCAATTTATATAAGCGTCTTTTTGGTGAGCGTCTTGAAGTTATTGATATTTCAGAAGTTGAACAAAAAGGAAAGATTATTCAATACACCACTAAATCTTACTCCAGAAACTCTTTAAATAAAAACACAAAAGATATTATAAATAGAGTAGGTGACACCCCTGTAATCACATTTAAATCGTATCAAAACCACTTTTCAAATCCTTCTAATATGTGGTTTGGAAACTGTAGTGGTTACGATGAATTAAAGGGAAAAGACATTGCGGTGGTTGGAACACCCCACATCAATAATGTGGTGTATTTTTTAACAGCAAAGGTTCTGGGTATAGAGTTTAAAACAACGGATCTAACTATGTCACATCAAAAGGTAATCTACAATGGATTTGAATTTAAGTTCAATTGTTTTGATAATGAAAATTTAAGAATGATTCAGTTCTCATATATTGAATCAGAACTTATTCAAGCGGTTGGTAGAGCACGTACTCTAAGAACAGATGCAAATGTTGACTTGTATTCAAATTTTCCACTGAGAATAAGTTCAGAGTTTAGATTCTAAAAAAAATGAATTTTGTCTGACACTTTTTATTTTTCGTGATATTTATATGTAAATAACAGTATGAAAGAGACAAAATCTAAGAGAGTAATCGTGCGAATATCCGAACAACAATTAAAAAATTTGATGGATTGCGTCATAGACGAACAAACAACGGTTTCAGATGTCATAAGAGAAGCTGTAGTAGATAAACTCAATAAACTGAAACAAGATGATAAAAGAAAAAGGTAATTTAGATTACGAATATTTCAATCGATATTTGACTAATTGTGGGGCTCTTAATCCATCTAATATGGAGTTGTTAAATGATTTTTTTAAACAGAGATTAAATGTTCCACCCGAATACGAATTAGACCCCAAAAAGTTGATTTTGTTGAATGAATTGGTAATTTTTTGTCGTAAAAAATAATCAAGTTTAAAAATATAAAATATCAACTGCTGTTGAAAATAATTCTCGATTGCATATGATGAATCCGTAATTTTGATAAATGTATTACATTTAATATGATTGGTATAATTAGTGGGGGTATTGTCCTCCTTGTTAATCAAGGTCTATTTTTTTTTTAAAATCTACGACAAATTATTACATTTTTTGTTTGATATACTGTTTTGTTAATTCAGCAGCTACAGCTCTGCACCATATCTCTTGAGGGTGTTTTTCATAGCCATATTCCTTAAGTTGTCTGTCATACAATTGATCCTTTGAAAGAGAGGTTATCTCCCTCCAATGGATAAGTTCATGAAGAGTTATTTCCACCACACCATTATAGTCACTTACATTCTTTGTATAGATGGTAATTGTGTTTTTGTAAAAAGTGTAAGTACCCGCATAATCGGAAGATTCACCACTAATCACAATTCGGGGGGATTTCTTACGAATTGGATACATTTCAATAAACCACTCCGTTACATGAATGGATAATTCTTCAATAGTAATAGTTTTATCATTTGAAAAGAGGGTTACTATAAAACCAAGAATATATATTACTATTATTCCAATTCCTATAAACCCTATAATTTCCATGACTGGAATCTAAAGCGAGAATTTTATTCTGCCTACAATATATCTAAAAAGTTATCTGCTTATACTTTAATGTTTAGTATAAGTTCATCAAAACACTCTTATCCCTTTACCAGCAGTAGGTTGCAGTGTTTCTAACCTATTTAAAAACGAACCCATCTTATACTTTCATTAAAAAATGCTGCAAAATCGAAGTTTTGCGCTTATGTTAGCCAGGTTAATTTATAAAAAATTTAAAAATGTCATTACAAGGTCAACGAACAACAACCGGTGCAATTCCATGGGAAGAGTTTAAATCACTAATTGCTAAATTGGAACGAGATGGGAATTATAAATACTGTCTCCTGATTTCAATTGGTGTATTTACGGGTTTACGTATCGGTGACATACTCAAATTAAAGTATACAGACTTTTCGGGGGGAGATATATTATCTATAATAGAACAAAAGACAAAGAAGACTCGACGAATAAAATTAAATCAGGATTTACTCGAAATAATATATCGTGTTAAAAGGAAACAACTGATAGATGATGACAATGAATTCATTTTCATCAATAAGTATGGAACCAAACCAATTGATAAATCGTGGGTGAACGTTTCTCTAAAAAAAATATTTAAAAAGTATAAAGTACATGTAGATGGAAATGTATCCACACACATGTTTAGAAAAACACTCGGAAATAGAGTTCTAAAATTGAACAACTACAGCAACCAGTCTATCGTTCTGTTAATGGAACTCTTCGGTCACTCTTCAATGGGGATAACAAAAAGATATCTTGGTATCAGAGAAAAAGAGGTAATGGGTGTGTATGATAGTCTGAGTTTATAGTACTTTTGGATTCCTAACATCTTCGTGCGGATAATATTTCGTGAACGATCACCGTCACGGGTTGATCAAAATTATTGTTAATCGCACGAGACACACAGAATCATGAGGAGACAGGTGACACTGTGGATTATTACTTGCACACTACCTAACCACCATATACACCCCATAGATGTCCTCCCTCCGGACCTCCCTGATAAGCCCCCGCTTAATTAGGGGTATTTCGACTTTTCCAGAGGGGAGACGGTGATCAAATTCATATTTTTCTGGATTTTTTACCTAAAATCGACTTTTTTTAAAAATAAAATTTTTCAGAATTTCCCAAAAATTGACCTTTTATACTTCAAGTAGTTTCTCAAGAATTTTGACCATTGCATAAGTATCCAACTCACAGTATTGCAATAGTTGTCTTCTTGTTTCTTTAACATCACCCTGAAATGTTCCATTTACCATTGAGAGAAAAGTATTGGATGCAGCACCACCTTCTTTTATAGGAAGACCATCATATGAGAGTTCAGGAACCAATGCAGGTAGCACATATTTAATAGAATAACTCCCCTTCATTTCGGGGGTATAGTACCACTTTTTCTGAAAAGGAATCATAAGGTCTTTCAGTCTATTTACAACCCCTCTCAACTCGTTTGAATATCGAGGGAACACTTCTAAGATCATTTAATTCCCCCCTCTCAAAACCTTTATTATAAACAATAATGTCTCCACTCGAACCACAATCCTGAATCAGTTGGTCTCATCCATTCTCCATCTTTTTCCAACTATTTTCTTCCTTTTTCTGAATTGTTGTTCAACAAGGGGTGTGAACTTAAATACCCACCGTTGAATAGTAGCATGATCCACTTTCACACCTCTAATTGTCATTAATTCTTCTACATCTCGGTAGCTTAAACTGAATCTTAATTTGAAGTAAACAGCTTGAAGAATAATTGATTTAGGGAAGCAGTGACCTTTGAACATCTTTTTGTTGTAAATATAAAAAATTTGATTTTTACTTACATTAGATGCGACAGAACCGTGTATCTCACTAAAAGTAAAAATAAATTTTTTTCGATTTTCTCTAAAAAAATCAGTTTTACTCCTGCAGTAGTTTTTCCAGAATTTTGACCATAGGGTAGGTATCTAACTTACAATAGTCTATATGTTGAAATACCCTTGATCAACAATATGTTTGGTTCGATCTTCTCCCCGATCTCTAATATATTTTAGAAATTCTCGTTCCGATTTATGACCAGAAATATGCATGATGAATAAAGATGGCATTCCTTTTTTATACTTATTGGTACAGAAACTTCTTCGACCAGTGTGTGTTTCAATCATCTCCCATTTGAGTTTGTTTCTCTTCACTAACTTCCCTCCTTTAGTAATTTCTGTTTTTATAACCTCATTAAATCCTAATACCCTTCCCACAATCTTAATATTTTCATTTATATCGGTATCATAAAGGTATGGTGGGGGTTGATTATTGTATCGTGCCATAATCTCTCGTATCTCCAATGTTATCGGACAATCTACAATGTTCTTGGTCTTACTTTGTTTGATTCTAAAACACTCTAATCCATCAATATCAACAATGTTGTCTAATGTAATTGAATTATAGTCACTCACCCTCTGACCAGTGTAACACCCCATCAAAAATTTATCACGGGACAACTCCAATCTCTTGTTATAAGACAGATCCAATTTCAACATTTTTTCAATTTCAGAATCTGTTAAATAAATTTTGGTGGTTTCCTCTGTTGACACTTTAAAATATTTTAAAGGTGGATTCAATATAAGACCTTGGTTCTTGGCTTCAATCACAAACATTTTAAGGTTTTTAAAGTGTTTTGACACTGTGTTTAAAGCAAGATTCTCTTTAGTCTCTAAAAATCCTCTGAAATCATCTAAAAAGGATTTGTTAAACGAACTAAAATCAACTGTAACTTTTCTTGACCGTTTATATTTCTTCAATTTTGTTAATGTTCCTTTATACAAAGTAAATGTTGGTTTCTCTATTCTATCTTTCTTTTGGTTGAGATAGTTTTCTGAGAACTTAAAAAAATCAACAGGAACTATTTCTTCTTTTTCAACTGGAACTAATTTCCCTGAAATTATATCAAGAGTTTCCTTTATTAATTCTTTTGTAATTGGTCTTTCTTCATCTAAAAATCGACTGTATTGATTCATTAATTCTGTGTCCAACTTGTTCAAGTAATTATTTACAGTGTGAGAATTAATAACCCTTGATTTGTTGGTTTTAATGCGTTGTTTTTGGTAGTCCCAATCTGCATAAGAAACAGAATATCCTGTAGAATAACTAACTCGTTTGTCTGGACCTCCAAAGGAGAACCACAATATAATTAAACTTTCTTGGCATCTATTTTCTAATAAGTACTTTTTTGAATGTTTTAGACTAAATCGAATTGCTGCCTTTGAGGACTTTAAAACCTTATACATATTTCTTAAATTTTGATTAATAAGGCTAAGATATGGCGAGAATACCGGTTGCTAGAGAGGTTGCTCCGCAGGTTTAAATCCTTGTTATTTGGTTTGATTTCTCTTTACTATTTTATCATGATTTAGTCATTATACTTTTGATTTTAATGTACTTATGTAAAAA
>Ga0307488_10002429_pt1 | contig 15774 bp, 16 predicted proteins | sample SB02metaG_FD_202248 | JGI IMG/M metagenome (GOLD analysis project Ga0307488, IMG submission 202248) | Sea-ice brine microbial communities from Beaufort Sea near Barrow, Alaska, United States - SB 0.2 | ecosystem: Environmental > Aquatic > Marine > Coastal | place: USA: Alaska | collected... | reverse complement strand
ATGCCCGAGGCATTATGGGTGACAAAGCCAAAGCCGTTTTCAATGGCCGCATTCATATTCACCGTGATGCTCAAAAAACCCTAGCACAGCTCAATAACCGTAACCTGTTATTGTCCCGTCGCGGTCAGATTAATACTAAACCTGAGTTGGAAATCTATGCTGACGACGTACAGTGTGCTCATGGTGCCACTGTTGCTGAAACTGAAGAGGAAACTTTATATTATTTGCGTTCCCGTGGTATATCGCGTTCTCAGGCATTGGTTATGTTAAATTTTGGTTTTATTCAAGAACTGGTGAATCAGATGCCTAATCAACACCTAGCACAATGGCTGAAGCCCCAGTTGAAATCTCGTTTTGTGGAGATGGAAGTAAAGTGACTACCAGCGACAATATACTGAATATTGATAAGATACGGGCCCAATTTCCGATTTTGCATCAACAGATTGAGGGTAATCCTTTGGTGTATTTGGATAATGCCGCCACCACGCAAAAACCACAGGCGGTGATCCAATCGATAATCGATTTTTACACTCAGTGTAATGCTAATGTGCATCGCGGCGCCCATCAGCTTTCTGATGAGGCTACCCGCCGTTTTGAAAAAGCACGGGACACCGTGGCCAGCTTTATTCATGCCAGTAATCCCAAGGAAGTGATCTGGACTAATGGCACCACCGAAGGGATCAATATTGTTGCCAATGGCATGGCGCAGCGCCTGCAAAAAGGCGATGAAGTGCTTGTAACTGAAATGGAGCATCATGCGAATTTAGTGACATGGCAGCAGGCCTGTGCACGCAGCGGAGCAACATTGAAAGTTGCGCCTATCCATGATGATGGCACATTGAATACTGAGGCGTTTACTTCTCTTTTGACAGAAAATACAAAGCTGGTTGCCATGCCCCATATTTCCAATGCATTGGGTACCATCAATCCGGTCAAAGAACTGACTGCCCTAGTTAAAAAAATAGGTGCTTTAGTCCTCATTGACGGTGCACAAGCTATTGCCCATGGTAATGTCAGTGTAACTGATATCGGTTGTGATTTTTATGTATTCTCTGGCCATAAGCTTTTTGGCCCTACCGGCATTGGTGTACTTTGGGGTAAAGAAGAGGTACTACAAGAATGGCCAGTATGGCAGACCGGCGGTGAAATGATTGCTAACGTCACTTACGAAAGCTCGACTTGGGGAGAATTACCTAACCGCCTTGAAGCTGGCACTCCCAATATTGCTGGTGCCATCGGTTTGGCAGCCGCGATAAACTGGTTTAACAACTTGGACTTAGATGCTGTAAAAGCTCATGAGCAAGCGCTGATGGCTAGTGCGCTAAAACAGGCTGAAACCTTTGAAGGCTTGACAATTATAGGTAATGCACCCACCAAGATAGGAGTATTAAGTTTTATCTTAAAAGGCAGTCATCCAGCAGATGTTGGCTTTCTTCTGGATCGTCAGGGTATTGCCATACGTACTGGTGATCATTGTGCCCAACCATTAATGCGCCGTTTAGATCTGTTAGGTACAGCCCGAGCGTCTTTCTCAGTGTATAACACTTTAGAAGAAGTAGACGCGTTGTTTATTGCCCTTAAAAAAGTCCAGAACATGCTGGCATGAGGAGTATATTATGAGTGTAGAAATTTTTCCCAACAAAAGTAGCGATGCCGTCAGCCTGACGCAAGCGGCGATAAAATATTTTGAATCTAAGCTGGCAGACCAACCCGGCCATCTGTTGCGTTTGTCGAGTAAAGTCAGTGGCTGTACAGGTTATGCCTATGTGCTAGACGTAGTCGAGCAAGCAGAGGACAGCGATACGCTGATAAGTGCGAGTGATAAACTCACCCTAACCATTACCGCCAAAACAATGGATTTGGTCAGAAATACCGAAATTGATTATGTTAAAGAAGGGGTTAACGGTGTCGTTAAGTTTAATAATCCTAATGCCGTCAATGAATGTGGCTGTGGCGAAAGCTTTAGTGTTAGCTAAATGTCGATATAAACCGGTGCTGTATCTTATAGAGGTTCAATAAATGCTTCAAAAAATGGTGGCTACTGAACGGGAATGCAAAGCAAGGCGTGTGCCAAATGGCGATTTGCAGTTGATTCCCGAAGGTGAATTTGTCAATATTACCCAAGATCTTGGTGGCAACTATACAGTGACTTGGCGCGGTAATATGTTACGTATCGATGGTACCGACGCGGATGCAATCGGCCGAAAGCCTCAAAAACTTGACTTTGCTATCCCTAAAGATGATCTTATTTCTGAGGATCAAGTATTCCAAGCACTGGAAACTGTCTATGATCCTGAAATTCCGATTAATTTATTATCACTGGGACTAATTTATAAAGTTTCCACTGATCAGGCTACACAGACCGTGCACATCAATATGACCCTAACAGCCCCTGGCTGTGGTATGGGACCTGTGTTGGTCGGCGATGTAGAATATCGGGTAAGTATGGTACCCAATGTCAAAAAAGTTGCCGTTGAACTGGTATTTGATCCCCCTTGGTCCCGCGATATGATGAGTGAAGAAGCTCAGCTCGAAGCTGGTCTGTTTTTCTAGTAATAAAACTTAAGAGTCTCTGATGAAATTACCCAGCTACGAAGAAATTATTGATGACATCGCCTTTTTTGATGACTGGGAGCAGCGCTATCAGTACATAATCGACTTGGGAAAAAGTATTCCATCAATTAATGAAAGCCTCAAAACTGACGATCGTTTGGTCAGAGGTTGCCAAAGCAGTGTCTGGCTATTAAGCAAAGAAGAAGACGGAAAATTACAGTTCCAAGTAGACAGTGACGCAGTAATTGTTAATGGTCTTTTAGCCCTAGTAATGGCTGTTTTCAATGATAAAACCAGCACACAGATACTCGCTTTTGATATTGATGGTTATTTCAAAAAACTCGATCTTGAGCGCCATATCACCCCTGCTCGCGGTAATGGTTTGCGCTCTATCGTTTTAAAAGTTAGAGCTATTGCCAAAGCGAAGCAGTGATAAAACCGCAGTAAAAAATCTAAAAGCCACTCCAGATCATAGAGTTTTTGGCCTTTATTATTAACATAATCTATTTACCAATAGCCTTTGCCATCCCCGTTTAATGGAGTATTCATGAGAAATACCATAGTAGAAACCGTCACCGATGTTCATCATTGGAATGATACATTGTTTAGCTTTAAAACGACTCGCCTACCGTCTTTCACCTTTGAAAATGGCCAATTCGTTATGATCGGTCTTGAGGTCGACGGCAAGCCATTACTTAGAGCTTACAGCATTGCCAGTGCTAATTATGAAGATGAACTCGAGTTTTTTAGTATAAAAGTGCCTAATGGTGCACTCACATCTCGTTTGCAGCACATTCAGGTTGGTGAGCAACTTACTCTGTCAACACGCCCTGCAGGGACTCTGGTAGCAGGCCACCTTAAACCAGGAAAGCACCTCTACCTACTAGCAACCGGCACAGGGTTAGCACCCTTTATGAGTATTATTAAAGATCCAGACGTTTACGAACAGTACGATAAAATTATTTTGGTTCATTGTGTACGCTATGTTTCAGAGCTAGCTTATCGAAAAACTATCTGTCATGAACTACCTGATAATGAACTTTTTGGTGATTGGGTTCAACAAAAGTTGATTTACTACCCCACAGTGACACGAGAAAATTTTGGTTCTAAGGCGCATCAAAAAAGAATTACGGATTTACTAACCAAGGATCAGTTAACACAAGAAATTGGCTTACCCACTATTGATCCCCGTTCTGATAGATTCATGCTTTGCGGCAATCAAGCTATGCTAAACGACACTATGGTGATTTTAAATGAACGGGGTTTTAAAAAGGCGACATCTCGTCAGCAAGGCGATTATGTTATTGAACAAGCATTCCTTGAAAAATAAAAATACACAGTGATTTCATTTTGGGGTTGATAAATATAGCCCGTAGCGTTTACCATCATTGTTAATGAATGGTTGAGTGTATTCGCTTTATTACTCCCCTTTTAGCTTTGATATTACCACGTTCGCGGTGATGTCCTCTCCTCTCCTGTCACTTAGTCGAATGCTTACTTACCAATTCTCTTAGCTGCCTAACCAAATTTGACGCTGTACTACCAGTTCTTTAAAGTGTTGCTAAAGGCTATAAAAAGTGAAATAGGGAAGGCCAGCTCTTAACTTTTAGTGAGTTTATCAACAGTCGCAGAACATGCTTGTAAAAATGTTTCCATAAAATAATTAACCTCAGGCATATCTAGCTGCAACACAGATATTTTGGCACCTAATCGTTCTTTGACATGTTCAAATTCGGGATTGTGATGATTTAGCTCATCAAGTGCTTTGATATAGGCAACAAGAATATCAGCCGCTTTAACGATATCTTTATAGTCTTTATCAACATTATCTTGCACAATAATATCACTAAATAGTGCTTGAAATTCATCAGGTAAGGAGGACAAACATTCTTGTTCAGCTAAAAATTCAATTTTTTTAAATTCACGAGCAATTTCAGCGTTGGCATATTTTGTTGGACTCACAATATCTCCGTAACGTGTTTCACTTGCCTCGTGATACAAAGCTATAGTTGATACTCTATCCTCATTAATAGTGCCGTTAAATTTTTTATTTTTGATCACTGCCAACAAGTGAGCCACAATTGCTACCTGGTGAGAGTGCTCGGCAACATTTTCTGGTTTTACGCAAAACATTAATGCCCAACGTTTGATGAGTGGCATTCTAAACATCCAAGCGAGAAATGTACTTTGCATGACTAATCCTTATTTGTTTGTTGTTTAAGTCTTTATATGTGTATTTAAACTATTGCTGATAAGTTGAAAAAAATATTTTTAACTTTTCTATCGCGGCTCTTAATTCATCAATATGAGGTAAAAAAACCAGCCTGAAATAGTTGTTTTCTTTAATATTAAATGCGCGGCCATGCACTAATAATATTTTTTCTTGTTTAAGTAAATCTAAAATCATCTTTTCATCATCTTTAATATTGAATTTTTCTTTATCAACTTTAACAAAAAAATACAGCGCGCCCATCGCTTGATTACAAGATAAACCATCAATTTCATTAATAAGTTGATAAGCTAAATTGCGTTGTTTAAGTAAGCGACCATCACCTTTTATTAGTTCGTTAATACTCTGATAACCACCAAGTGCCGTTTGTATGGCATGTTGAGAAGGAACATTGGCACACATCCTCATTGATGAAAGCAGTCTTAGACCTTCAATGTAATCCTCAGCATGAATTTTTGGTCCGGTAATCACCATCCATCCAGCCCGAAAACCAGCAATACGATAATTTTTCGATAAGCCACCTAAACTTATGATTAAAATATCATTAGCGAGTCTTGCTGTAGGGACATGCTCTGCGTCATCAAATAATATTTTATCGTAAATTTCGTCACTGAAGATAATTAACTGGTGTTTTCTTGCCAGTGCAATCAGTTCAAGTAAAATGGCTTCTGAATATACCGATCCAGTAGGATTGTTGGGATTAATTAATACCAATGCTTTTGTGTTAGCCGTTATTTTATTTTCAATATCTTTAATGTTAGGAAACCAGTGGTTTTCCTCATCACAAGCATAATGGATAGGGGTGCCACCTGATAATGATACCGCTGCTGTCCATAGTGGATAATCAGGAGCGGGTATTAAGACTTCATCACCATCATTTAATAAGGCTTGCATAGCCATGACAATAAGTTCACTTACGCCGTTGCCAATATAAATATCATCGACACTGACATCTTTTATTTGTTGTTGCTGAAAATATTGCATAACCGCAACTCGGGCAGAGTAGATCCCTTGAGACTCACTATAGCCTTGAGAACTAGGTAAATTGTGAATAACATCTTTTAAAATATCATCAGGAGCTTCAAAACCAAAGGGCGCCGGATTGCCGATATTAAGTTTTAAAATTTTATAACCTTCATCTTCAAGACGGCGAGCTTCTTTTGCTATTTGCCCTCTTATGTCATAACAAACGTTATTTAATTTTGATGATTTTTTAATATTTTTCATTATGCCAAATACTCTGTAAAATTTTAATTATGTTATTCGCCAACCATTGTTGCCAAAATTGAGTGATTTTGAAACCGTTTATTGCAAATTCTTTAGTGTGATTTATTTATAACAGCTTAATCTGGTTATTAGTGATGTGATTATCTTTCCGAGGGGAGCAAATTAGAATACTAATATCGAAGGGCTATATGTCATTATTTTAATGTTTGCTGGCATTGAACTTTAAGTGTTAATGGAATATAAATTAGAGTTTATTTATAGTGATTACTCTAGCGTTTATTCGGGGTTAAAAGTAAAAGCTTTGGGGTAAACAAGAAAAAATATTATTTCGTTATTTTGAGCTGAGTATTAATTTGATTGAAGCGGGGACGAGTAAAGTAAAAAGTCAATTACGGCTTTTAATACTCGATAGTATTAGAAGCCGTAAAGTAAAAGGTCATTAATTTATTTTTCAAACAAACTCATAATCTTATTAATCGCCATTATCGATTTTTCACCGGTGATACGATTTTTAACCTCAATTTCTTGGTTGTCCAAATTACGTTCACCGATAATTAATAAATAGGGTGTGCCAATTAATTCATGATCAGCAAACATAACACCGGGACGCTCTTTTCTGTCATCAAATAAAACCTCAATACCTGCTTGTTGCAGTTGCGTATACATCTGCTCTGCCGTTTCTTTGACACGAACAGATTTAGCCATATTCATTGGCACGATTGCTACTTGGAAAGGAGCAATGGCTGATGGCCATTTGATACCATATTTATCATGGTTTTGTTCGATAGAAGCGGCAACAATACGCGAAACGCCAATACCGTAACACCCCATAGTTAAAATTTGGTTTTTACCCGCTTCGGTTAATACACCACATTTCATTACTTGAGCGTATTTATCACCTAATTGGAAAATATGACCAACTTCGATGCCACGTTTAATAACAATAGAACCTTGGCCACAGGGGCTAGGATCACCTTCAACAACATTTCTAAGATCTTCAATGGTGTATTTACTGCAATCTCTATCCCAGTTAACCCCTGTAAGATGAACATCGTCAGTATTAGCGCCACACACAAAATCAGCTAGATGTGCTGCACTACGATCAACAATAACAGGGATGGTCATTTCTACTGGACCAATTGAGCCCACATTACAATTGACTGCCGCTAATATTTGTTCTTCACTAGCAAATGTTAATGGTGAAGCAATTTGTGCGAGATTTTCAGTCTTAATTTCGTTTAACTGATGATCGCCTCTAAGGACTAATGCAATTATTGGCGTTGTTTTACCGTCAACAGCTTTACCAAGGACCAATAACGTTTTAACGGTTGACGTAACGTCAACGTTTAAAAAGGCTGATACAGCTGCAATGGTTTTGACATTCGGCGTATCAATACGTGTTAACGTTTGGCTTGGTGCAGGGCGCTCACCTTTAGGGGCTAAAGCTTCTGCTTTTTCAATATTAGCGGCATAATCACTTGAATCACTAAAAGCAATGTCATCTTCACCTGAGTCAGCTAGAACGTGAAACTCATGAGAAACTGCACCACCAATTGAGCCGGTATCGGCAATGACTGGACGGTAATCTAAGCCCAAACGTTCAAATATGCGACAATAAGCATCAAACATCACATCGTAAGTTTTTTGCAAACACTCTTGAGATAAATGGAAAGAGTAAGCATCTTTCATGACAAACTCACGACTACGCATCACGCCAAATCTAGGACGAATTTCATCACGGAATTTAGTTTGAATTTGAAAAACGCTTAACGGTAACTGTTTATAGCTATTAACCTCATTACTAATAAGTTTGGTAATAACTTCTTCATGGGTTGGGCCCAGAACAAAATCACGATGGTGTCTATCATTTAATCTAAGTAGTTCTGGACCATAGTCATCTAAACGACCAGACTCTAGCCATAAATCAGCAGGTTGAACCATAGGCATTAATATTTCGATGGCATTTGCACGTTCCATCTCTTCTCTGACAATGTTTTCAACTTTTCTAAGTACTTTTAAACCCGTAGGTAACCAAGTATATAAACCTGAAGCAACATTGCGCACTAAACCGGCACGTAACATAAGTTGATGACTAATAACCTCAGCACTTGCAGGTGTTTCTTTTAAAGTGGAAAGTAAATATTGGCTAGTACGCATTGATAGGGTGTTCCTCGGAATGAATTCCGTCAAGTCGATTGATAAAATGATGTTTATTCTAACAGGGCGTTTACTTAGGTGTTAGTGCTATCTTCTGATTTTTTGCACAAAATGACAACAAATAACTTAATCTTGACGCTAGCAGTAAAAGCGTCTTTAAGATGAATACCTCTAGTTATACTTTAAATTTCTTTGTGCCGAGCTTTTTCTTAAATCGGAGAATGTTTTAACTAGAGTCACTGAAAATCTAAATACTGTGTTTCTTGTTGATGTTGTTATAAGCTTGACTAATTATTCGCTCTTTTGCTTTTAGTCCACTTAAAACAGTACACAAATTAGGCTCCGCCAAGCCTTAGGAATTTTAATGCCCAATATTTCGTCTACAGTCCTTTTATATTTTTTGAGATTATATTGTCTTGTACTTTCGTTTTCGACTTTTCCTGTTTTCGCACAAGGCGGTAGTAATGACTCCGATAGTGAATCTCTTGATCGGAATTTAACCGGTTTTGAAGCATTTAACGAAGCTCAACCACTGTGGGAATTTGGTGCCGGTGGCGTTGCTTTAAGCGGAGCGAATTATCCCGCGTCGAGTGAACGAAATTTTATTGCCTTAGCCGCTCCTTATATTGTCTATCGAGGCGATGTTTTTCGCATCGGCGGTGGTCACGGAGCGCGTGCCGTCGTTCTGGAAAAAAGTGATTTTGAACTTGATCTGTCTTTTGGTGGTGCGTTTTCTGCTGAAAGTGAAGATAACACAGTACGTCAAGGCATGCCTGAACTTGAATTTTTATTTGAAGTCGGTCCGCAGTTAATTTATAAACTGACTGATATTACTTTTGATGATGGTGGTAAAGCTCGATTAAATACTCACTTACAAACAAGAGGCGTATTTTCGACAGATTTCAGGGGGTTGGACCAAAAGGGATACGTTATTGAGTCTATACTTTCGTACCAACAGCGTGGCGTGTGGCTTGAAAATACGGCGCTAAATATCTCATTTAGCCTGACTTATGCCAGCGAAAAGTTACAAGACTACTTTTATCAAGTAGACTCGTCGTTCGCCACTAACAATCGCGATCAATACGATGCTAAAGGAGGCTATTTAGGCAGTGAGTTGTCTGTAGGGTTGTCATTTCCTTTGGTAGACAATATCCGTGGATTTCTTGGAGGAAGTGTTAAGTTTTATCAAGGCGCTGCAAATATAGATAGCCCATTGTATGAAAAAGACATTACCCATAGTTTAGGCCTAGGCTTCGTCTGGAGATTATACCAAAGTGAGACAAAAGCGAGCTGGTAAAATACCGGGTCTGTAAATAAATAGCATTGATATAGGTGTATGCTTGCTGCAATACTGGCTGACATAAACCGTGGTAATTAACAAATTGCTGACTGATTTTATCGAACCAATAGCTGAACACGAATCGCGTAACAATATTAAGATTAAGGTAAAATATGAAATTAGAACTAATACGTGCCGACTATCACAATGTACAACAGAGTAAAGATTTACTGATGTTATTAAATTCCTACGCCATAGATCCCATGGGTGGTGGTGAAGAATTATCAGATTATGTTAAATCCAATTTAATTCAATCAATGGCATCTCGTCAGGATATTTTTACCATACTTTGTTATGTTGATGATGAGCCTGCGGGACTTATTAATTGTATAGAAGGTTTTTCAACCTTTAATGCTAAACCGTTAATGAATATTCACGATGTTACCATAAAGCCTAAATTTAGAGGTTTAGGCTTAAGCGAGAAAATGTTTAGTGAAGTTGAAAAACTTGCCCAAGAGAAGGGCTGTTGTAAATTAACCTTAGAAGTTTTAGAAGGAAATGAAATAGCAAAAAATGCTTATACCAAATTTGGTTATACGGGTTATGAACTTGAACCTGAAATGGGTAAAGCTATTTTCTGGGAAAAGAAGTTAAAATAAATGGATAGTGGCTTGGTATTATAAATACCAAGCCACTACTTTACCCCCTTAAAATGAGATAGACCTTCTTCCTGATGTTGAACGAGGCCTCAGTGGACTTTCTGTCGAACCACCTGTTATATTCTTTGTTTTACTGACCTTGTTTTTATTACTTTTTACCGTGTGATTTGGTTTTTCAACCACTACTTTAATCATCGGTGCTGGTTTGCTATCAGGATTAACAACCACCTGAATAACATCTCCATTAAATTCAATAATGTCATCTTCATAAACTTTTTTTCTTTTTTGATATTCAACTTCATTGTTTAATAAAACATAACCTTCGCTTATGACAACTTTAGCTTCGCCACCGCCACTCACTAGGTTGGCAATTTTTAATAATTGACACAATGGTATAGGTTGCTCTGAAATTTCAATGATTTGATTATTGTCTGATTCGGGCATTATTTTCTCAATGATATGGCAGCGCGGTTAAGCCTCTTTAAGGTTAGTTTAACATGGCCTAATAGAACTTGAAATAATGTCTTGTTAAATATGAAATAAAACCATGTGATCAATAGGAAAACATTATATTGAATCAGCGCAGACTTGGGTTACTTTGATTTCGTTCATCTTTTCGTTTTACCTATTGATTTTAAAAATATTTAAAGTTTTTATAATAAAATATTTTTATAAGGTTTTTTCATCCGTTTTTATTTAAACCTTTTATTTTGAATTTTAAACAATCAAATAGGTTACGAATTTGTTTAAGGAGATTTTTCTCCGTATAATATTTTAGTAATTAATATTTGATTTTAATGAGAGAAATATAATGACAGATAAAACTCCAGATCACTCTGAAGTATTCAACACATTTTTAGCGCAAGTGAAACCAAATCAAATTCTTTGGGCATTACAAGATAAAGTTAGTGAAGATTGGGTAGTCCTTGACTCGTTTAACTTCGAAAAAACTGATGTTATGCCACTATGGTCAACTGAAGAATTAGCCCAGCAGCATTGTTCGGAAGAATGGCAAGGTTATTCGCCTGCTGCGATAACACTCGCTGATTGGCTTGAATTCTGGATCGAAGATTTAAGTAGTGATGGTGTCATTGTCGGTATCAACTGGCCTACAGATGGTGGTTGCTTAGAGCTTGATCAAGATGAATTCACACAAGGTTTAGTTGAAATTGAAAAATTAAAACATTAATGGAGTCTAGATCTATTAAATACCTCCTTAAGTCATTGAGATATTAAGCTGTATTAGCCTAAGTACAGCTTAAGTCATATCGAGAGGTGAGGACGCTAAAAGCCGTTATCAATATGATAATAACTTTTAGCTATAAGTTACTGTTAAAAATTAATTTATAGCGTTATTCATTAGATAGCTGATACCAAAGTATAATTAACGGATAGTTAAATTATCGATATAAAATAGCCTTCATTTTATTTTTCGATGCGGTTAACTTTTTAATGACAGTTTATATTGTCAGCTGTGTTTTTAAATATGCTAGTCTAACAACTTAACTATTATTTGAGCCTTGCTATGACAAAGAACATATCTTCTATTTCAGAACAGCAAAACACTGGTTTTTCCCTTAAACTTTTTGATGATCAAGACGCACCTTCATCTGCCAGGATCTCATTAATAACCAAGCCATTTCCTGTGCTCAATAAAGGACAAGTATTAATAAAAATGCTTGCAGCTCCGGTGAATCCTTCAGATTTAGTTTATTTATTAGGTAAATATGGTTTGCCACCAAATGATGGTGCGTTTGTCGGATTTGAAGGTTGTGGCATTGTCGTTCAAGCCAATGCTGGGCTCTATGGTAAGTGGCTTGAAGGAAAGCGTGTTGCCTTATCGGCACAACCGGGCATAGATGGTGTTTGGGCAAAGTATGCGGTGACAAAAGCTAATTTTTGCCTACCGGTTCGAAAAGAGTTAAGTGATGAACAAGCGGCAACCATCATTGTTAATCCTTGTACTTCAGTTTGCTTAGTCAAAAGAGCGAAAGAGTTAGGCGCTGAAGCCATTGTTATCAATGCTGCCGCTAGTCAAGTGGGTAAGGGTGTCATTCGTTATGCTCAAATGCATAATATTAAAACCATAGCGACAGTAAGAAATACAGAAAATATAGAAAGATTAAAAGCGTTAGGCGCTGATCATGTTTTATTGACAACCGATGATGATTATAAGGTTAAATTAAAGAGTGTTTGTCACCAATTAAAAGCAACAGTTTTTTTAGATGCGGTTGCTGACAAAGATACCCCACAAGTACTTCAAGCGATGCCAAACAATTCAACAGCAATAGTCTATGGTCGATTAAGTGATACTCACAATCCTATTGGAGGCCTTTTTAGTGTGGCTGATGTGATCTTTAGAAACGCTAAAGTAGAAGGTTTCTGGTTAGCTAAATATATCGGCGATGCTAAACCTTGGCAGGTATTATCTTTAAGCCGAAAAGTACAACAGTTATTTGCCCAAGGTATTTTTCATACTGATATTTACGCTAATGTTGGCTTTGATGATTTCCCAGTGGCTCTGGATCATTATGCTAATCACAAAAGTGAGGGTAAAGTTATTTTAAAGCCAAACTTATAGTTTAAGATAACTTTAGCTGAAAATACTGTCATTGTCATTGTCGGTATCGGTCAAGATGATTAGTTGTTCGTTAATTCACAAAATTTTGCTTTTGTCATTTGAGCTAAATCTTTTGCCGACAACTCAATTTCTAATCCTCGCTTGCCACCACTAACAAAAATAGTAGTAAATAACTCACTAGTACTATCGATAAGTGTTCTCAAATGTTTTTTTTGTCCTAATGGACTAACGCCGCCAAGGACATAGCCAGTAGTTGATTCGACACGTTTTGCCTCAGCCATTTGTACCTTTTTGGTATTTAACGCTTTTGCCATCAGTTTTAAATTGAGTTGACATTCAACGGGGATAATAGCAACCGCTAATTGTTCATTATTATTAATGATGGTACTAACAACCAAGGTCTTGAACACTTGCCGAGCATCTACCGCGAGCTTTTCAGCCGCTTCTAAACCAAAAGAGCGAGCATGAACATCATGGCTATAATGATGGAGTTCAAACGGTATTTTTTGTTTTTTAGCCTGCTTTACTGCTGGAGTCATTGACTATCCATTTTATCGTCATTTAAATAAGCAATACCACAAGGTTAACTTGCGGCAATTCTAAAGCCTATTTTCAATGTTACCTGAAAGTGAGCAACCTTATCATCAATGATATGGCCGCGAGTATCAACTACTTCAAACCAATCCATATTCTTTACCGTAACAGCGCATTCTGAAATAGCGTTATGTATAGCATCTTCAATACTGCTTGGTGAAGTACCAACCAGTTCAATTTTTTTATAGGTGCGATGGTTAGACATGTTAAATATCCTAAAAACAGTTACATTAAGTCATTTAAAGATAGTGCAACTGTTATTTTTAACCAGTAAATAAATATAAAAAAATTGATTATTCAGTTAGAATACTTATAAAAATATCAAAGGCTTTTAACCGTTAATATGCGAATTCTTCACACCTCTGACTGGCACCTTGGCCAATATTTTTATGGCAAAAGCCGAGCCGCCGAACATCAGCAATTTTTAACTTGGTTAATATCACAAGTTCAGTTGCATAAAATTCAATGTGTGATTGTTGCTGGTGATATTTTTGATACCGGTACACCACCAAGTTATGCGCGAGAAATGTATTTTGATTTTATTGTTAATATGCATAAGATTAACTGTCAGCTAATTTTTTTAGCAGGCAATCATGATTCGGTTGCCATGCTTGGAGAGTCAAAACAGTTACTAAGAAGCTTATCGGCACGTGTTATTCCTAATGCTACGGCTAATTTTTCTGAGAGTGATGATAGTGAAGCGATCAATGAACAAGTTTTTTATATCAATGACCAAGAAGGTAAAGCACAAGCGGTAATTTGCGCTATTCCATTTCTCCGCCCACGTGATATCTTAAAAAGCCAAGCTGGCAAGACCGCTAATGATAAAAGCCAATCGCTTCAACAGGCCATTAAAGAGCATTACCAACAGCTTTACCAACAGGCTAAAAAACTGTCGATAACTGATGGTAATAAAACATTGCCAATTATTGCCACCGGTCATTTAACAACGGTAGGTGTCACTATTAGTGAATCAGTCAGGGACATATATATTGGTACTTTAGAAGCCTTTCCTGCCAACGCATTTCCAAATGCTGATTACATTGCTTTGGGTCATATTCACCGAGCTCAAAAAGTCGCTAAAACAGAGCATATTCGATATTGTGGTTCGCCAATACCGTTAAGTTTTGATGAAGCTAAGCAGACCAAACGAGTGTTAATTGTTGACTTTATTAAAGATAAACTCGATAAAGTGACTGAACTTCAGATACCATCTTTTCAGCCAATTATGATGGTGAAAACTACGCTAAATGATTTGTCTGATCTTGTGGCTGAGCAAGTAAAGCAGCTTAAAGAGTTAAAACAGGGTCAAAAAATATGGCTTGATATTGAAATTGACAGTAGTGAATATTTACAAGGTTTGAACAGCCGCATTGAGCAATTAGTCAGTGATTTACCTGTCGAAATTTTATTGGTTAGGCGTAGTAAAAAGTCTCGGCAGGCAATGCCTAATAACCAAAAAAAAATCACGTTAAACGAACTCTCCTTAACCGATGTTTTCAACACTCGCCTCGACCAAGAGAATTGGCAAACAGATGAGGAGCAAGCGCTAAAGGGCCGTTTAATCACTTTATTCCAACAAGCAATATCACAAGTTAATTTCTCAGACAACAAAGCTGCACAAAGGCAAGTAAAACCTGAGGACGAGCAATGAAAATATTAAGCCTAAGGTTTGAAAATATAAACTCTTTAAAAGGTGCATGGAAGATTGATTTTAGTCAACCACCTTTTGATAACTCAGGATTATTTGCGATAACAGGCCCCACCGGCGCAGGTAAGACCACTATTCTAGATGCTATTTGTTTAGCGCTTTATCATCAAACGCCTAGACTCAACATATCAGACAAACAAAATCAATTGATGACACGTCATACTTCAGGTTGTTTGGCTGAAGTTGAGTTTGAGGTAAAAGGTCAAGCTTATCGAGCTTTTTGGAGTCAAAGACGGGCTAAAAATCAATTAACAGGTAATTTACAAAAACCCTTGGCTGAGTTGGCTCTAATTAATGCCGATGGTGATGATCAAATTATTGCGACTAAAGTTTCACAAGTGCGTAATGACATTGCCCGAATCACTGGCTTAGATTTCTCTCGATTTACTAAATCAATGATGCTGTCTCAAGGACAATTTGCTGCGTTTTTAAATGCTCCAGCTAACGAGCGAGCAGAATTACTTGAAGAGTTAACGGGTAGTGAAATATATGGATTGGTCTCACAAAAAACTTTTGAAAATCATAAAGAATCCCATCAACAATTAAAATTATTACAAGCACAAAATCAAGGTGCCAGCTTATTATCAGCAGAGCGGGTCATTGAGCTTGGGGTCGAGTTGAATGAGATTAAAAAACAGCAAGTTGATCATGAGCAGCTGCAAAAAAAATGGCAAGATGTCTCTGTATGGCGAAGTAAAGTAAATGAAAAACAAATGCTGCTTGAAGAAGCTCAATCTCGATTGACCTTAGTTGAAGGCCAAGAGTTTGATGCTAAATGTGAGC
>Ga0307488_10002427_pt1 | contig 15779 bp, 12 predicted proteins | sample SB02metaG_FD_202248 | JGI IMG/M metagenome (GOLD analysis project Ga0307488, IMG submission 202248) | Sea-ice brine microbial communities from Beaufort Sea near Barrow, Alaska, United States - SB 0.2 | ecosystem: Environmental > Aquatic > Marine > Coastal | place: USA: Alaska | collected... | reverse complement strand
GAATTAAATCTTCTGTTCGTGTAATGGGTTCGATAGCGGTGATAAAGTTTAAACCGACTTTGTTGGTCTGGTTGAGGTTATTTGAAAAAACCAAAAACTCAGGTGAATCGACGTAATTGCTAGGGTATGCCGTTGGCTTGATGTAGGTGTCAGTACGGGTGGGTTTGAAGTGCTGATCAACGATCCCTTGTGTGAAGTCAGTGTTGATATCGCCTGCGATAATTATGGCCATATTTTCGGCTACGTACCATTTTTTGTAGAACGCAGTCAGCAAAGCAGGCGTCGCATTGTTAATGCTCGCAGCGATATCTTTAGGCGTTCGATTAAGCTGATGCGTGCCTGCGTGATCGGCTTGAAATGCCTGAGCTACGACAGACTCTACGGCGGCTGCGCGGCCCAACTCTCGAATCAATACGGCCTTTTCCTGCTCAACGCCAGCATTGCTAAATTCAATAGCACTAACCCATTCACTTAAAATATCAATGGCACCCGTAAGCTTATCTTTTTCAGCGGATTTCAGATAAAACGTATAGACCGATCGGTCGAATGTCGTTACGGCGTTCGAATGGTCGCCAATGCTCAGGTCGAGCTCTTTCAATCGTGCCTGGAAAGCGCTATCTGGAAACCTGGCGCTGCCATTGAAGGCCATATGCTCGACAAAGTGCGCATAGCCCAATTGGCTGTCCATTTCTTGCAGGCTACCGAACTTGACCACCAATTTTAGGGTGACTTCATTATTAGAGTGAGAATTTTTGTTCTGCCAGAGATAAAGCATCGGAACGCCGGTAGAACTTTCTTTTAAGTAATTGCTCTGGGTAGGTAGAAACGAACAGGAGGAGATTAGCAGTGTTACCAGCGAAATGAGGCACACGAATAACGGACCGAGCTTGATTGAAGTTTTCATTGGTTGTCCTTATGTTAACTGAGGGTGCTTCCTAGCACCTTTGCCGCAACGAACTGTCAAGTCGTTCCGGTGCAGAAATCTGATGGTTTGAGGTTAGGGAAGTCTATTTATCCGGTCAAGATGGAAAGTTGATAATCGCCATAAATGACAGCTAAAGTATTGTGAATAAAATAAAGGATATGGGCTGTCTATATTTGGCAGCGGCTAGGTTTTTTTTAGTGCGAGCAATAGTATGGTTGTTTTTAGGTTTAGCTGTGATCAGCGGATTAAACAATATTCAAAAAGCCAATAGCGCCCGATACTTTTCAGTAGAAGCCCAGTCGGGTACCCAAAACCCAAGTGTCGGTTAATACGAATTTACATTATCCCAGCAAATAATGACCTGAATCGATCAAAGTATTGATCTCCATCATGTATTTAATTAGGCCTTTTGGCCCGATACTCTAAACTATAGGGGTAAGGATTTACCTAGACTTTGCAAACAATGAAAATAAAGGAGCCAATTCTATGAAGTCTTATCGATCGATTTATTCTACTACTTTACTGTCCATTCTCCTCGCTGCATTGTTTGGCACTGGCTTGGCCATAGCTGACGAGCGAAAAATTGAAATCCCCTTTTATGATGCTTGGTTAAGCTCTCCCCACGCCGACTTTACCGGTGAACCCTTTGCCCACTGGAACGACGACGGTGCGGTCGATGAACGCTGTGCGGCCTGCCACTCCACCACAGGTCATCTGGATTTTCTCGGTGTTGATGGCTCAGCTGCCGGCACAGTAGAAAAGAAGGCGCCGATTGAAGAGGGCGTTGCCTGTGTTGCTTGTCATAACAAGGTAACCGGCCAAATGACCGAGGTGAGCTTTCCCTCCGGTATGGTTGTTGAGCGTGAAGAAGAAGATGCCCGGTGTATGGACTGTCACCAGGGGCGCGAGTCGGGTGCGTCGATCAATGCGATGATCGCCAAAGCGGGCGTCGCCGATGATACCGTCGATGCCGGACTGAAATTTCTCAATGTGCATTATGCCGCAGCGGCCGCAACCCGATTCGGTACCGAAGCAGGGGGCGGCTATGAATACGCCGGACTAGACTATCTGGGGTTCTATTTCCATGACGATTACGCCACCCAATGCAACGATTGCCACAACCCCCACACCACCAAAGTCGCGCCACTGTTCTGTAACGAGTGTCATGAAGAGGTGACGTCGATTGATGACTTTGCGTTTATCCGCAGCAGCGATGGCGACTTTGATGCCGATGGCGATAGCAAAGAGGGCATTAAGCAGGAAATTGAAGGCCTACAGGTAATACTCTATACGGCGATGCAAGCCTACGGTCAGGAGGTATTGAGCGCACCGCTGGCTTACGATCCCCATGCTTATCCGTACTTTTTCGGCGATACCAATGGTAACGGCCAGGTCGATGAAGATGAGGCGGTCCGTGCCAATGGCTACAAACAGTGGACACCGCGTTTGGCGCGAGCTGCCTACAACTATCAGTTTGCCGCCAAGGACCCGGGTGGATATACCCACAATCCCCAGTATATGTTACAGCTGTTGAATGACAGCGTGCAAAGTTTGGCAGAGCAAGTGAAGGTTCCCGCCACCGGCCGTCCTGAATAGATGGCACACCGTTATATGATGTTAAACCACTCAGAACGGCTGCCCCTTGCGGGGTGGCGGTTCTTTCTTGCCAGTCTGTTACTTATTGGCTTGCTGCCGGCGGTTGCTGCCGTGGCCGCGCCGACAGCCGATCACAGCCAGTTCGAAGTCCTGCAATTCCCCTTTACCGACATTGAGCAGATTAATACGGCCTGCGTCGCTTGTCATAATGTGGCGGAAGATCAGCTGCATAAGACGATCCATTGGCAGTGGGACGCGGTACTGGAAAATGGTGAGCAGTATGGCAAGCTTAATGTGATCAATGCTTACCACCCCAATGTCGCGTCCAATAGCGAGGCCTGTGGTAGTTGCCATATTGGCTTTGGTTTAGCGAAAAAACTCACCGACGGCATTGCTCCGGCAGCCGTCGATTGTTTGGCCTGCCACGACACCAGCGGCGAGTACTTTTATTTTCGCTTTCATCAGGACGGGGCCGAATGTGCCATGTGCCATGACGACGGCGCCGCTGCGATGAAGCAGCGGGTTAAGGAGCAGGGTGAAAAATATACCCTGTCGCTTACCGCCATGGCCCAGTCAACTGGCGCGACTACGACGGCCACCTGTGGCAGTTGTCACTTTTACGATGGCGGCGCCGATGGTGCCAAACATGGCGATCTCGACAGCTCGTTGATCCAGCCGGAGTTTGCGCTTGACGTCCATATGAGTGCCGATGGCGCCAATTTTAGCTGCAGTTCCTGTCATCAGAGTGTCGATCATCAGTTATTTGGCAGTCGTTATGAGGCGCACAGTGTCGGCGACGATCAAGGCGTTAGTGCGCTCACCGGTGCTCGTGCCACCTGCGTGTCGTGCCATGGCGACCGGCCGATGCAGGACGATAAGCTCAATGATCATACTGATGTTATTGCCTGCCAGACCTGTCACATACCCACCTATGCACGCGGTGGTGTCGCTACCAAGACCTTATGGAATTGGTCCACAGCCGGTGAGTTGAGTCGCAGTAAACGACCCAAGGTTGAGTTGAATGAGGCCGGCCGGGTGAGCTATGCCAGCCAAAAAGGCAATATGGAATATGGCGAAAACCTCAAGCCGGTGTATCGCTGGTTTAATGGTGACATGGTTTTTAAAGCGCCCGGTGCCGACGTCAATGCCGAGGGTGTCACGCTGATTAATGAGATCCAGGGCTCATCACGAGATGGTATCTCGAAGATCTTTCCGTTCCATCAAATCACCTCGATCCTGCCCTACGATACCCAGAGTGACCAACTGATGCCGATCAATCTGGTCGGCCGCAGTCGGGACGCCTATTGGAATGGCTACGACTGGAAGAAATCCCTCAAGGTCGGAGCCAAGGCCGCCGGTGTCGAGTTCTCTGGCGACTTTGACTTCACCGAAACTCAGATGTCCTGGGCACTCAACCACATGGTGGCGCCTAAGGAGCAAGCCTTAAGCTGTAACGCCTGTCATGGCAAGGGTTCTGTCGGTCTGCTGGACGATGTCGAGGGCCTCTATATTCCCGGTCGCCTGCAACACAGTTGGCTCGACCGCTATGGTGTGTTGGCCCTGATCCTGACTTTCCTGGGTGTGGCCGGCCACGGTGCCTTAAGAGCCTATTTTGGTTGGCGGAGGAAGCAGCAATGAGCGCAGTGACCGAACGTATCTATATCTTTAAATGGTTTGAACGCTTCTGGCATTGGTCGCAGGCGCTGCTGATTATTCTGATGGCCATCACCGGTTTTGAAATCCACGGCAGCTACAGTCTGTTTGGCTTCCAGAGTGCCATCGATATCCATGTCTATTCGGCCTGGATCTTGATCGTGCTCTGGGTCTTTACCATCTTTTGGCATCTAACGACCGGTGAGTACAAGCACTATATCCCGACTTGGCAAGGGTTGGTGCAGCAAATTCTCTATTATATGCAGGGCATCTTTACCGGTGCGCCGCATCCGTTCCATCCCAGTGCCAAGGCCAAGCACAATCCCCTGCAACGCATCGCCTATCTAATGCTCAAGGTGATGATGATCCCGCTGATCTGGGCCAGTGGTCTGCTCTACCTGTTTTACAGTGACTGGGCCGCCCTGGGTCTGGTGCAGCTGGGCCTAACCTTGGAACAGGTTGCCGTGGTGCATGTTATAGCGGCTTTTCTGCTGCTGTTGTTTTTGATTGCGCACCTCTATCTGATAACTACCGGTGCGACCGTCTTGCAGTTTACCAAGGCAATGATCACCGGCTGGGAAGATGTACCGGTGGACCCCAGTGAGCAACCCAAGCCCTGAGCATGTCGCCGGGGCGCTCTGTCCCGGTGTTCCCCCCGCAGCTAAACAGCCGGCGGCCATTGTTCTGATGGCATGCTGTGCTATTATGCGCCGCTCGACGCATCCCATGATGCATTGTGTCGGGTGTACGGTCCTTTGGTAAGGGTAGGCACCCAGCGCAACTAACACCTGACTAGTTACAGTCCAACACGTGGCCTTTGGTAGAGGTCACCACTGAAGGAGAGCAGCATGCCTGTTATTACCCTGCCCGATGGTTCCACCCGCGCATTTGATCAACCCGTCTCTATTATGCAAATCGCCGAGGCGATTGGCCCTGGTCTGGCCCGCAATACCCTGGCTGGCCGCATTGATGGTGTCCGTGTCGACGCCTGTGACCTAGTCACCGAGGATGCCAAGATACAAATTATCACCCCCAAGGATGACGACGGTCTGGAAATTATTCGTCATTCTTGTGCGCATCTATTGGGCCACGCGCTCAAGCAGCTTTACCCCGACGTTAAGATGGCCATTGGGCCGACGATCGAGAACGGCTTCTATTACGATATCGATTTGGACCAGCGCCTAACCGAAGACGATCTGGAAAGCATCCAGAAGCGCATGCTGCAGTTGGCCAAAACCGACTATGCCGTGATCAAAGAGAACGTCAGTTGGCAACAAGCCTTCGACGCCTTCGACGCGCGCAATGAACCCTATAAGAAAGAGATACTGGAACAGAACATCGCGCGCGATGATCGTCCGGGTCTCTACCATCACGAAGAATATGTGGATATGTGTCGCGGCCCGCACGTGCCGAACATGAAATTCTGTCAACACTTTAAGCTGATGCGCATCTCTGGTGCTTACTGGCGTGGCGACAGCAAAAATCAGCAGCTCCAGCGTATTTATGGCACCGCCTGGGCGGATAAGAAGCAGCTGAAAGAATATATGTTCTTTCTCGAAGAAGCCGAGAAGCGCGATCATCGTAAAATTGGTAAAAAACTCGACCTGTTCCATCTCCAGGAAGATGCCCCGGGCATGGTGTTTTGGCATGCCAATGGCTGGACCATCTATCAGGTCATCGAACAGTATATGCGCCAGAAGCAGCATGCCTATGGCTATCAAGAGATCAAGACGCCGATGATCGTCGACCGCTCCCTCTGGGAACGCTCCGGCCATTGGGACAAGTTTAAAGACAATATGTTCACCACCCACAGCGAATCGCGTGATAACGCGGTGAAGCCGATGAACTGCCCCTGTCATATCCAGGTCTTTAATCAGGGCCTGAAGAGCTACCGCGATCTGCCGCTGCGCCTGGCCGAATTTGGCTCCTGTCACCGCGATGAGTCCTCCGGCTCGCTGCACGGCATTATGCGCGTGAAGGGTTTTGTGCAGGACGATGCGCACATCTTCTGTGCCGAAAGCCAGGTCCAGGCCGAGGTGGCCAAGTTTATCGATATGTTGGAAGAGGTCTATCACGACTTTGGCTATGACGAGTTCATCCTTAAGTTGTCGACTCGGCCAGATCAACGGGTCGGTTCCGACGAGGTTTGGGACAAGTCCGAAGCCGCACTGGCCGAAGCATTGAACGCAACCGGCAAAGAATGGGCCTATTTACCCGGTGAAGGGGCCTTCTATGGTCCAAAGATCGAATTTACCTTGAAAGACAGTCTGGGTCGGCTCTGGCAATGTGGTACCATCCAGGTCGACTTTTCAATGCCGGGCCGGCTCGACGCCCAGTATGTCGATGAGCATGGCGAACGCCAGACCCCGGTGATGTTACATCGGGCCATTGTCGGCAGTTTTGAACGCTTTATTGGTATATTAATCGAACAGCATGCGGGCGCTATGCCAGCATGGTTGGCCCCAACCCAGGTAATGATTTGTAATATTACCGACGCTCAGGCCGAAACTGTGCAATTAATTGCCAAAAACCTTGAAAATGAAGGATTTAGAGTACGATCTGACTTGAGAAATGAGAAGATCGGCTTTAAAATCCGCGAGCACACAATTCAGCGCGTTCCCTATTTGCTGGTTGTGGGTGACAAAGAAGTGGAAAATGGCACCGTCGCGGTACGAACCCGTGAAGGCGAAGACTTAGGTGTTATGCCATTAGCCGAATTTAGTCAACTTTTGCGTGGCGCTATAGCGCGTAAAAGCCGAATCAACAAAGAAGAGGAATAAGTTATAAAACGCAACGCGAGAGCGGCTAAAAATGATAGCCGACATGTCATTAATGAGCAGATAGACGCAGTCGAAGTACGCTTAATTGCGGAAGATGGCGAACAATTGGGCGTAGTGCCGCTTGAAGAAGCGATTAAAAAAGCACGCGAAGCTGGCCATGAACTGGTACAGATTTCCAATGCGGACCCGGTTGTTGCGAAAATCATGGATCTTGGCAAGAAACTCTACGAAGAGAAGAAGGCGAAAGCCGTAGCCAAGAAAAAGCAATCTCAAGTACAGGTCAAGGAAATCAAATTCCGACCCAATACAGATATTGGTGACTATAACGTTAAGTTGCGTAACCTTATTCGTTTTCTTGAGGAAGGTAATAAAGCCAAGATCACCTTGCGCTACCGTGGCCGCGAAATGGCCCACCAAGAGCTCGGCATGGAGCTGTTGAAGCGGGTTGAAGGTGATTTGTCTGACTATGGTGCCGTTGAGCAGCATCCGAAGATGGAAGGCCGTCAGCTGACCATGGTGATATCACCGGCCAAGAAAAAGTAATTTGCTCGGGGGATTTATTCCCTAGGCGAACCCGGAGCCCGCTCGTTAGGTTCTGGTAACGAAGACGACCCATTTGGAGGTCGTTTTTTATGCAAAGGCAACCGCTAGCTTCGAGGGGTACCAAGGTCCTAAACGACTGACCCTGCACTACGTATGTGAAACGGTAATTGAAGTAAATCAGGAGATTGAAAATGCCAAAGATGAAAAGCAATTCCGGCGCTAAAAAACGCTTTAAGCGCACGGCAAACGGCTTTAAACACAGACAGTCTTTCCGTAGCCATATCCTGACTAAGAAAAGCAGCAAACGGATCCGTCAGTTACGCGGTATGTTGCAAGTTTCTGCCGCAGACAAGGCGCTTGTTAAGCGCATGCTGCCTTACATCTAATACAGGAGATTCAATATGGCACGTGTTAAACGCGGTGTAGTCGCTCGTCGGCGCCACAAGAAAGTTCTAAAGCAAGCTAAAGGTTATTACGGCGCTCGTTCACGAGTCTTCCGTGTTGCCAAACAAGCGGTTATCAAAGCAGGTCAGTATGCATATCGTGACCGTCGTCAGCGTAAACGCCAATTCCGCGCTCTGTGGATTGCCCGTATCAATGCTGAATCACGCGTTAATGGTCTGTCTTACAGCAAATTCATCAACGGCTTGAAAACAGCCATGATTGAAATTGACCGTAAAGTACTTGCCGACCTGGCTGTTTACGATAAGGTTGTTTTTGCAGCCATCGCAGAACAGGCCAAAGCTGCATTGCTTAAAGGCTAGTTAGAATTGATTGAGAAACCCGCTTCGGCGGGTTTTTTTTTGCCCGGAATTTCATGCCAGTGCTGATTAGTGTGGACTAGGCCTAGGTTTTGTTCGCTAAGCTAGCAGCATGGGCTGGATGGCGCGATCGTAGGGATCGTAGGGATCGTAGGGATCGAAAGCCACTAGCATCGTTTTCCCAGGGTTCTACTGGCATTTTTCTCCATACCCACTAAAGTTTTAGATACGATTCGAAAGTGCTCTTGGAGATTTTCATGCCATCCACCCTACGGGCAAAGTTAATATTGTTGGTTGTTTTGGCATTTTCAGCCAATCTGGCAATTACCGGCGCTTACCTGTTGGCCACTATGCAATCCCTCTTTGGCGCACGGTTTACCGAAAATGAACTTCCCGCCCAACTGCAATCCATGCATGGCAAACTACTTGGCGTTCTTTCTGCCCCGTTAACGGCCTCGCGCGAATTGGTCAATTCTCCAACGGTAATAGATTGGGTCAGCAAGGCTCAGCCAGCGGCTGGCACGCAAACTATTTTGGATTATCTCGAACGGGTCCAACATGACTACGGAGCGGTCGCCGCCAGTTTGGCCGTGCTAAAGGATGGTGCCTACTACACCAAGGATGGGCTGCAATTCAATCTCAACGCCAATGAACCCGCTGATGCTTGGTTCTACTCATTCGTCAATAGTGCTCAATTGTTTAAAGCCACCCCGAGCCTGGACAAAATTACCGGTGTAATTTCTCTCTATGTCGACTACAAATATCCCAGTGCTAAAAATCCGACCCACCTCGGGGGGCTGGCGCTGCAACCGACGGTATTTGCGGAGCTGGTCAAGGGCCATCCACTGAATCAACTGGGGAATTTGTACATTGTTGATGCACAGGGTGAACTGCGAGTACATGCCAATGAAAACCTGATTGGCACGATTGACGATCATAGCTTTTCAGTCTTGGGTGATAAGTTGGCTCAGGTCATCAAAGCGGCCAATGGTTTTACCTTGGTCGAAAACCCCCAAACGGGACACAAAACTGTTGGTCTATTAACGGTAGAAGAATTAGCCTGGACCATTGTCTTCGAAGCGGATGAAAGCAAGTTGTTCACTGATATTCGTCGCTCGGTGTTAGTGTCCTTGTTAGTGAGCTTGGCGATAACCGTCTTGGTGGTTGTACTCTTGGTCTGGCAGTTGAATCGCAGCCTGTCGAAAGTGTCGGCCATTGCCTCCCGCTTGCAGCAGATCGCCCTCAGTGGCGGTAATCTAAGGCAACGCTTGGAGTATATGGGCTCGGGTGAGGTCGGTTTATTGGTCGGCGGTTTTAACCAATTTATGGCCGGTTTGGCCGATATGGTTGGCTCAGCCAAAGCCGTTATGCATGATCTGGTGCAGACCAATGGCCATGCCCGGGATAGGGTTGAGCAGCAACATAAATCGGCACAGGCTATTTCCGATCGGACGAATCAGATGGCCACGGCCATCAATGAATTACGCAGTACCCTAGAAGGCGTGAATGACCAAGCCAATGCCCTGTCGTCAATGGCTGAGGACAGCCGTAGGCAACTCGGACAAGCCTCTGCCTCGAATAAAGAGGCCTCATCCGAAGTTGGCAAGATGTCACAAAAAATTAAGGAAACCGGAGAGTCCATTGCTGCTTTGGGTCGAGACATCGGGGATATCGATAAAATCCTATCCGAAATTAGTGGCATATCAGAACAAACCAACCTGCTGGCACTGAATGCCGCCATCGAGGCGGCTCGCGCCGGTGAACAGGGCCGCGGATTTGCGGTGGTCGCAGACGAAGTTCGGGCCTTGGCCCAACGCACAAAAAATTCGACGGCTGAAATACAAAAATCCATCTCAACGCTCAAACAGCGCTCGATCTCGGCCCAGGCCGCGGTCGAAGACAGTGTGAATGCGCGCGAACGAATTGTGACATTGGTCGAAGGTGCCAGTGAACAAATGGAGTCGCTGACAACGGCTTCATATCAGCAAACTAAAAACACCCAGCAAGTGGCCTTAAGCACACGCGAGCAGGCGGAAGCAGTGAATGAATTGGATCGTTTAGTAGTAGGCATAGCCGACTCGGCTGAAGTATCCGCGCGCGAAATGGAGGCGTTGACAGATGCCATGCACAATATGGATAGCTCGGTGCAGTCCTTACAAAAGGAGTTCGGTCGCTTTGATACCTAGAGTTTGATGAACCATTGGGCACTGTGCCCTGCATTGCCATCAGCGCAGGGCTAATGAGTACCACAGCGCTGTTGCAGAAGGCTCCCCTGGCGGGCCGATTTCCTTCCAAGTACGCCTGCCTGGCCACCGGAAACAGGGACCAGTTAGAAGTTCCGCCAAATATACCCTGAGTCACCTCTGTAATCATAGTGCGGCAAGAGACTGATTACGTGGAGCAGGAGTCGCGTCCGGTAGGGCATACCGGAGGCTTCACATTATGGGGGCGTCGCATAGGCGATAATAGCCAATATGGATTGATAACCGGTTTGGCCGCTGTCTTTGGCAGGCCGGTCTCGTTAATGACGCTGAACACTTCATAACCGAGTTGTCTGGAGTGAAAATAGGCAGATCGACAGGGAAATTCACATGGTCTGCTTGCCCAGGAGTGAGTATTATGGGGGCTACTTTTGCTTGAGGAGAATCAGATGACGGTATTAGTCACCGGTGGGGCAGGTTATATCGGCAGTCATACTTGCCTAGAGTTGCTCAATGACGGGCAGGATGTCTTGGTCTTGGATAACTACTGCAACAGCTCGGCCGAGTCTCTGGCTCGGGTGAAAGCCCTGAGTGGCAAAGCCGTGACCTTTGTGCGCGGCGATATTCGTGATCGCGCTCTGCTCGATACCCTATTTCAACAATACCGGATCGAATCGGTCGTGCATTTTGCCGGTTTGAAGGCCGTTGGTGAAAGTACCGAGATACCGCTGAACTATTTTGACAACAATGTCGCCGGTAGCGTTACGCTGCTCCAGGCCATGCAAGAGGCCGAGGTGTTTCGCTTTGTGTTCAGCTCCTCGGCGACCGTTTATGGCGACCCGGCAACGGTGCCGATTCTGGAATCCTTTCCATTAAGCGTGACCAACCCCTACGGTCGCACCAAACTGATGGTTGAGGATATCTGTCGCGATTTGGCCGCGTCCGATGCCCGTTGGCAGATTGCCCTGCTGCGCTATTTTAATCCGGTCGGTGCGCACCCCAGCGGCACCATCGGGGAGCAGCCCAATGGCATTCCCAATAATCTGGTGCCTTACATTACCCAGGTGGCGATCGGTCAACGCGAGTTTTTGTCGGTCTTTGGCGACGATTACGACACCGCAGACGGCACTGGCGTGCGCGATTACCTGCATGTTGTCGATCTGGCCCAGGGCCATCTTAAGGCCTTGCTGAAAATCCAGACCCAGCCCGGTTGTGTCGCCTATAGTCTGGGCACCGGTCAAGGGTATTCGGTATTGGATATGATCACCGCCTTTGAAAAGGCCTCCGGCAAAAGCATTCCTTATAAGGTGACCCCGCGACGCCCGGGTGATATTGCCTGCTGCTATGCCGATCCGTCCTTTGCGGCCGAGGAGTTAGGCTGGCGCGCCACCAAGGGGCTCGACGAGATGATGGCCGATTCCTGGCGTTGGCAGAGCCAAAACCCTAATGGTTACGCCAAATAGGGCACCTAAACCCGGCTAAACTAGCCGGGTGTCGCCTGGGCACAGTCGGTGCACAGGCATTTCAATTCCAGCTGTGATTGGGTCAAGACAAAGCCGGCCTGCTCCACACTGACCCTGAGCGCGGCAAAGATCTCCTTCTGAATACCAATCTCTTTGACCTGATGACACTGCTCACAAATCAAAAACTGTGGCACCTGGTGTTCATGGTTACAGGTGCTGTGGGCGCAAGAAATGAACTTGTTGGCCGAGCTTAGCTTGTGGGCCAAATTGTTTTCGGTCAGAAAATCGAGCATCCGATAAATCGACATCGGCGGAATGGACAGGCCAAACTGTTCTTTGCACTGCTCGGCCAGCTCATAGGCCGATAGTGGGGTGTCGGATGCCAAGAGCAGGGTAAAGACGTGTCGGCGCTTGGGCGTCAGCTTGACGCCGGCCTTGTCGGAGGCATCATCGGCTCGGGCGGTCGCGGCTTCTAGGGTCGTCATGGTGGCTCTCACTTCAGTCGCGCTATGGCGTGTCGGTCACGGGCAGAACGGTTGGTTTATTAAATGATATGATATATCATTTCAGTTCGATCACACTACTGCTAAAGCTTAGGATAGACCATGCGCTATTGCATTCCCCCATCATTTCGGCTTAAAGCGGTCATTTTCCTGCTAATAGGCCTGACTTTACCGCTCTTTTCGACCGCAGCCGATAAAATCAAAGTCGTGGCTACCTTTAGTGTACTGGCCGACATGGTACAGCAGATCGCCGGTGATGCCGTTGAGTTGACCACACTGGTCGGGGTCGATAGCGATGCGCACGTCTACCAGATCCGACCCATTGATGCCAAGCACGTCAGCGAAGCCGACCTTTTGGTGGTAAACGGTCTCGGCTTTGAAGGCTGGCTCGGGCGGCTTGAGCAGTCCTCCGGCTTCAATGGCCGCAAGGTCGTCGCATCCAAGTCGATCGAGGCCATCCATCATGAGGCAGACGGCCATACCGACCACCCGGACAGTAATCTCGATCCACATGCCTGGCATAGCCTAGACAATGGCCGCCAGTATGTGGCCAATATTGCCCAGGCTCTGATAGAGCTCGACCCTCAGAATAGGGTCCACTATGAAGACAATTTAGCCCATTATCTCGCAGCCATCGACGCCCTGGATGCTGAATTGTCGGCCCGCATTGCGACCATTCCGGCCGGTCAACGGCGCGTCATCACCTCACACGATGCCTTCGCCTATCTGGCTCGTGCCTACGGGTTCGAATTTTTCTCGCCGCAAAGCATCAGTACCGAATCCCAACCCTCGGCACGGGATGTGGCCCGATTGATCCGTCAGATTCGCCAAGAGGGAATTGGCGCGCTCTTTATCGAAAACATCAGCGACGACCGCTTGATGCAACAGATCGCCAGTGAAACCGACGTAAAGCTGGGCGGCAAGCTCTATTCCGGAGCGTTGTCGGGACCCGATGAGCCGGCCTCAACTTATCTCGCGATGATGCGCCATAACGTGACGGTGTTGTTGGCGGCCTTTTAGGTAATACCCAATATGGGCCCGAGTTGCGGCTTTTCCGGCCTGCCGTAGGTTGCGCCAAGCGGATGCGCGGCCCAACACATTCAACCCCAAGGCTGTTTCGGATCGTGCCCGGTGTGCATCACGTCGGGCCGAATGGCCCGACCTACGGGTTTGTTGCCGGATTGCGTAGGTTGCGCCAAGCGGACGCGCGGCCCAACAAATGTAACCCCAAGGCTGCTGCGGATCATACCTCGTGTTCATATCGTCGGGCCGAATGGCCCGACCTACGGGTTATATTTCAACCAACATAGTGATCTGATTATTGATCCTGTAAGCTGTCCTGATACATTTTTCATTGGCAAAATGCCCATCAAAGGATGAAGTACCAATTATGCAAATTACTGACAATTTCGATAGCGGCAATATCCGCGTGATCGATGCATCGGATGCCGCCAATATCCAGCTGGAAATTAAGCACGATCATCAATCCGAGTTCTTTCAATGGTTTCACTTTAAATTACAAACCGATCCGGTCCAGCCGGATGAAGCGCAAGAGCATGTTATTCATTTAACCAATGCCGGTAAATCGGCCTATGTTCAGGGTTGGGTCGATTACCAAGCCGTTGCCTCCTATGACCGCGACCATTGGTTCCGTGTGCCGACCCAGTTTGATGGTGAAAAGCTCACCATACGCTTAACACCAGAATACGACTCGGTCTACTTTGCCTATTTTGCACCCTATAGCTATGAACGCCATCAAGACCTGCTGCACAGCGCACAAATGCATCCTGAGTGCCAACTGCAGGTACTGGGCCAAACACTCGATGGCCGTGACATGAGCCTATTAAAGGTAGGGACAGACGGTGACGGTAAACGCATCGTTTGGATTACCGCACGGCAACATCCGGGTGAAACGATGGCCGAATGGTTTGTTGAAGGCTTAGTGGACCGCTTGCTGAATGAGAACGATGGTGTCGCCCGTGCTCTATTAGACCGAGTGGTGTTCTATATTGTGCCAAATATGAACCCAGACGGCAGTGTCCGGGGTCATCTGCGGACCAATGCTGTGGGTGCGAACCTGAACCGTGAATGGTTAGAGCCGAGCATGGCACGCAGCCCGGAAGTTTTCCTGGTACGCGAAAAAATGTTGGCGACCGGGGTCGATATGTTTCTGGATGCACACGGTGATGAAGCATTACCGGTTAACTTTGTGGCCGGTTGTGAAGGTGTGGTTGCTTATGACGCCCGCCATAAGGCATTAGAAGACAAATTTAAGGCAATAATGCTCGCCATTACGCCTGAGTTTCAAGATGATCGCGGTTACGGTAGAGGCGCTCCGGGTAAAGCTAACCCAACCGTTGCTACTCATTGGGTAGGTAACCATTTTAAGTGTTTAGCCTATACCATTGAAATGCCATTTAAAGACAATGACTTGCTGCCAGATTCCAGTGTCGGCTGGTCGGATGAACGCAGTAGTCTGTTAGGACGGGACTTCTTAACGGGTGTTTATCACATGGTTGATGATTTACGTTAATCACTGCTAGCAACATAAGCGTTAGGCGCATTGCTAGTAAAACAGTTTTTGCTTAGCAAGGGTTCGACTGGTGCAGTCTTGGTAGTGGCGATTCAGGTCGAACCTCTCACCCGCCACGGGGTTTAAGGTTCTGACCGGACGCCCAGCGCTCTGGGTCTATACCAGAGCGAGCATCATCTTATCGTCTTCGATCCGGGCAACCTTAACCTGTAAGGGTTCACCCAGCTGATAGGAGTGATCGGCGAACTTCAAGATCATGCGCAAGGCATCATGGCTGTAGTCATCCTTTTTGCGGCGCATATCGATTAGCCCCGAGGCACCATTGTCATCGAGCTGGGCAATGATACCGATGGCGGTAATATGCACGATGGTGGCGTTCCAGACCTGATCGGGCTGTTGCTTTAACCACTGCAAGCGCAACTTGTTCTCGATTAAATTGCCAACCTGACGCGGAACATTGCCTCGCTCATTGAGATCACTGACTAGCTCATCGGCGACCTGCAGGGGCTGGTTTAACAGCTTGGCTTTAATCAGTCGATGCGTGGTCAGGTCGCTGTATTTGCGGATCGGTGAGGTGGCGGTGGTGTATTGTTCAAGCCCTAGGCCAAAGTGAGCCGCTGCACTATTCGACCAGGCACCTCGGTCGAAGCGCTTCTGCAGGACCGTTAACAGGGGGAAGTCGGTCAGGCTGGCTGCCGCGGCCATGATGGTGCGGAAGTCGGTCAAATCGTGGCCATCCAGATCGGCCACTTCGGCAACTGTATCCCGCAATAGGCCTTTGAGCTCGGTTTCACGCTCGGGTTTAAAGCCGCGATGGGTCA
>Ga0307488_10002425_pt1 | contig 15784 bp, 26 predicted proteins | sample SB02metaG_FD_202248 | JGI IMG/M metagenome (GOLD analysis project Ga0307488, IMG submission 202248) | Sea-ice brine microbial communities from Beaufort Sea near Barrow, Alaska, United States - SB 0.2 | ecosystem: Environmental > Aquatic > Marine > Coastal | place: USA: Alaska | collected... | reverse complement strand
GTGGGTGTTGGGGGGGGTCCCCCGGGGGGGGGGGGGGGGGGGGGGGGGGGGGGGGGGGGGGGGGGGGGGGGGGGGGGGCGGGGGGGCGGTGGAGGTCGCGGGAGCGGTGGCCGCAGCGGGTCGATGGACCGGGCGGGGCGGGGGCGCGCGACGGCGTCGGCGGGCGGGGGACGCGGCGGCGGCGGACGCGGTGCCAGCCGCGCCGGGCAGTAGGCCTCCGCCGCACCCGCCTCCGGCCACCCGTCCTAGACAGCTAGACGATCCTCAGCCTTTCCTAGTCGCCCTTGTACTTTTCAGTGTTGCGCGCGCATGCAATACCAAATACTCGGTCATTTTCGAAATAAAGCAATTTGTTTTGTTTGCTCACGTCAGTCGCGAGCCTCAGGCGCGAAGGCACTCACATTGTGAGCATTGAACTCACCCCGTCCACCAGCTCCGATCTTGAGGCTAGCGCTGCGATTCAAAACACCGAACACACAGATTGACGCGGATTCATGTACATCAGGGGCTTCTACTCGTCCACACATCAGCTCAACCTGAGCCGTTTTTCTCTGTGTGACCACTCATCAGCCCAACGTAGCCCACAAAACGTGCTCACGTCAAGCCAACAAGTTAACGAGTGTAAGCCTCTATGTGCGCCGCCCGGCAAAGTTGGAAATTAGGTCGTCGACCGACCACCTAGGAGTGCAGACCCGTTTGTGTCTTGTCAAGTGTCAAGTATAGTGCGTCGGCGGCGTGGCGGCGGTGTGCACGGTATGAGTGGTGCGAGATGCGCGAGCGCTGCGACACTCACTTCGCTCCCTCGCCGCGTCGCCGGGGACATAGCAGAGTTAAGAAGTTTTCTGTTTTCTTCTCAATAGCGAGTGGATACGCAAGCAAGGTGTGTACCGGATGATGTCATCGTGGTAATGTGTTTCCGGGTTTCGTCGTGCATAGGCTACTACGTCGTCGTCATGTGCTTTGGCATGAGAGGTACAACATGGTCGCCTAGTGGAGTGCGTTGTGTCCCCCGCCCGTGACTCGGTGATTCATGCCGCTCACGATATCAGGCACCGGTATAGCCGCGGTTGCTCTTGCAGTGGTGGCACGCGCATGCCTGGCGACCGCCGCAGTCGGCCTTGTGTGTCTTCCAGTGCGCCGTCTGGCACTGGGGGCTGCAGTAGCGCGCCGTGCTGATGCCCGTCACGGACATGCAGCCCTGGCACGCGCGGCTGGCGTCGGGAGTGCCACATGCCGCGCACGCCCGAAGCAGCTGTAGGGCTTCGATAGCGTCGACGTCGCCTTGCTTGGCGGCGGCCATCATGTAGATCTTTGCGCAGTGCACGTTCTTGCATAGGCCGGATCCTCCTTCCGTGTAGGCCGCGCCGAGGTTGTACTGGGCAAATGCGCAACCCTTCACCGCGGCTTTTTCCCACCATGTCACCGCCAGAGCGTCGTTCTGCTCCACGCCCTTGCCTTCGTTGTAGAGGCAGCCGAGGCACCCCTGTGCCTGTGGGTTCCCGTTTTTGGCAGCCTTCTCCCACCACGTCGCCGCGAGGTTGTGGTTCTGCTCCACGCCCTCGCCGGCCGTGTAGCAAACGCCGAGGCTGCACTGGGCGCGTACGTGCTCTTGCGCGGCCGCCTTGCGGAACCACTTCGCTGCCGCCACCAGGTCTTGCGTCAGACCCCCCTCCCCGGTGTACAAGAGGCAGCCGACTGAGTACTGGTCCTCCGCCCGGCCTTTCTTCTCCGCCACTCGGCGCAGCTTTTTGGCGTCCTTGGTCGGCGCCATTGCGACCCTCCCCTTCAGATCCACCGCGGTGCGGCCGGATCCACCGCAGTGTGACACCCACGCGAATGACACGCAGCGTGCGCGGCGCGGTGAGAAGTGACCCCGCGCGCCTGTGTGTGCGCCGCCTTTGATGTGCAGCAGGGCGATCAAATAATTAGGGTGCCGACCGACAACCAGACGGGCGGACAGCCTCGTTGCGCCCCGGGGTCGTGACCAATTTTCAAGCAGAACTGAGGGATCACTGCTGGGGGTGCTGACGCCGCTAAAGGGTGAGGACTCATGGGGCAGACGCAGAGGATGCCAGGGGGTGGTGAGGCGAGTCGGCGGGTCACGTCGATGATGTTACGAAAACTCTGTGTCCATCATAGAACGTTTTTGAATCGATATTAACAACGGGCGGCAATATGGGATGGCAATATCTATAGTTGCATCATGACATTTGTTGCGACATGTGCCCGTCGTGCGTAGTGGACTACTTCAGGTGTGCTCGTTCGTAATGTGAGGTTATAAAAAGCTTAGTCGGCCGTCCGAGGGAATGTGCACCCCCGATGATTCACTCCACCGCCGCCGCTCACCATGCGCTACTCTCGCCGCGGACGATCTGGCGGCGGTGGCACTCGGAGGCCTGGCAACCGCCGCACTCGGCCGTATGGACGTGTCAGTGCCCGTGTCATCGTTGTAGTTATCTCGTTGTTCGGCTACGTGTGTGCTGCGGCTGGTCAGTACAGCGTATCGTCAAGCGCGCGTCTGTACAGTGGGTTGCGCCGCAACCGCCGGGCAGTCATGCCGGTGAGGCTCCGCTCTACTTGCAGCGGTGGCACTGGCAGGGACCGCAGTCCGGCTCGTGGGCCTTCCAGTGCGCCGCCTGGCATGCGGGGGTGCAGTAGCGCGCCGTGCTGATGCCCGTCGCGGACATGCAACCCTGGCACGCGCGGCTGGCGTCGGGGGCGCCGCATGCTGCGCACGCGTTGAGCAGCTTCAGGGCTTCGATCGACTCAGAGTGGCTTTGCTTGGCGGCGGCCATCATGTAGATCTTGGCGCAGTGCGCGTTCCTGGGAAGGCCGAACTTGCCGCGCGCGTAGGCCACGCCGAGGTTGTGCTGGGCAATGGCGTCGTCCCTCACCGCAGCTTTCTCCCACCACGCCACCGCCAGCGCGTCGTTCTGCTCCACGCCCCGTCCTTCGGCGTAACAACTGCCGAGGTTGCTTTGGGCGCCCACGTGACCTTGAGCAGCAGCCTTGCTGAGCCACGTCGCCGCCAGCTCGGAGTTCTGCTCCATACCCTCACCGTTAGCGTAACCATTGCTGATGTTGTATTGTGCGCGCGCGTGCTCTTGCGCGGCGGCCTTGCGGAACCACTTGACCGCCGCCACCAGGTCCTGCTTCAGCCCTTCCTCCCCGTGAAAGAAGAGGAGGGCGAGTTGGTACTGGTCCTCCGCCTTGCCCTTCCTCTCAGCGGCCCGGCGCAGCTTCTGCGCGTCCTTGGTCGGCGCCATCGCGACCCGCCACTTCAGATCCACCGCGGTGCGACCGAATCCACCGCGGTGCGACCAAATCTACCGCAGTGTGACACCCGGCGTGCGCGGCCCGGTGAGAAGTGACCTTCGCCGCGCGGCTCTGTGTGCGCCGCCTTCGTTATTGCGAGATCAAATAATCAGGGCGCCGACCGACCACCAGACGGGCGAACAATCTCGTTCCAGCTCGGGGTCATGCCGAACTTTCAAGCTAGAGGGAGGGATCACTGCTGTGGATGATGACGCCGCTCATGGGAGAGGATTTGTCGGGCGGACGCAGAAGACGTGGGGCGAGTTTGTGCGGAAACTTCAAAACTCGCATACGACTAGTCTGTGTCCATCATAAAATGTTTAGAATCGATGTTAACATCGTTCATCGTGGCGGCAATACAGGGTGGCAATATCTACAGTTGCATCATCATAATATATGTGTTGCGACATGTGAACGTCTTGCGTAGTGAAATACTTCAGGTGTGTGCATTTGTATTGCGAGGTGCTAACAACTCAGGTGGCCGTCCATCGGTGGGGTTATGCGCCCCTGATAATCATGCTGCCGCCATTGTTCATCCGCCGCTCTGGCCGCCGCCGCCGCTCATGCAGCAGTGGCACTTGCACGCATGGCGACCGCCGCAGTCGGCCTTGGTGGTGCTTCAGTGCCCGTGTCATTGTTGCTGTTGTCCCTTCTGCGCTGCGGATGAAGAGTTGTCCACCGCGAAGTGGATCCAGTGCGTGTCTGTACAAAGGATTGTGTTTCTGCCACCGGGCGTTCTACTTGCAGCGGTGGCACTAGGAGGGACCACAGTCCGGCTCGTGGGCCTTCCAGTGCGCTGCCTGGCACGCGGGGGTGCAGTAGCGCGCCGTGCTGAGGCCCGTAGCTGACATACATCCCTGGCACGCGCGGCTGGCGTCGGGAGCGCCGCATGCCGCGCACGCCCGGAGGAGCTTCAGGTCTTCGATAGCCCTGGCGTAGCCTTGCTTGGCGGCGGCCATCATGTATATCTTCGCGCAGTGCGCGTTCTTGGGAAGACCCAACTCGCCGTGCGTGTAGGCCACGCCAAGGTTAAACTGGGAAAGAGCGTTATCGCCCGCCGCGGCTTTCTTCCACCACGCCACCGCCAGAGTGTCGTTCTGCTCCACGCCTTTGCCTTCGTGGCAGAGGAAGCCGAGGTATCCTTGAGCGCCGGCATCTCCTTGGTCGGCAGCCTTGGTGACCCACGCCACCGCGAGCGCGGAGTTCTGCTCCACGCCCTCGCCGTTGGCGTAGCAAATGCCGAGGAGGCCTTGGGCGCCCGCGTGCTTTTGATCGGCAGCCTTGCTCAGCCACTTTGCCGCCACCACCATGTCGTGCTTCAGCCCCTCCCCCCCGTTGTAGAAGAGGCGGGCGAGTTGAAACTGGTCCTCCGCCCTGCCCTTCCTCTCAGCGGCCCGGCGCAGCTTCTGTGCGTCCTTAGTCGGCGCCATCGCGACCCCCTCCTCCTTTCGATCCGGCGCAGCGCGACTAGATATACCGCGGTGTGACACCCGGGGCTGACGATCTACAGCGTGCGCGGCGGGGTGAGAAGTGAACGCGGCGGTTGTGTGAGCCGCCTTTTGATATCGATTGGGGGTGCCCAGGCAGCCAGGTATCTGAAGCTTTCGTTGCTTCCGAGCAAATAATTACTTTTTCTTTGAGGGGGGAGCGGAGTGCACCCCACAACACCGCGCACCCGCCGCGTGCACCGCCACGCGCACCGCCACCGAGGACACGGGTACTGCTGTGAACTGCCACGCCCGCCCGCACGCTCAACACCCCAACCGCGTCGATGTTGGGCAGGTATGGTCTAAAGAAAAACCTCAAGCGCGCTAAGATATTCCTACAGGGCGCCACCAAGCACGACCACGCGGATGCTATCAAAGCCCTGAAGGATCTCAAGGGAGGCGCGTTGGAGCTCGAGCCCGGGCCGTGCGCGGCGTGCGGCGCAACCGGCAGCAAAGCCCACCGGTGCCAGGCTGGGGCGTACACTGGTGCACTTATTGGCATATCGTGTGCACTTTTTGTGCGATACGTTGCGTCGCTTGGGAGGTATCAGTGACAACACGGCTCAGGTTGAGCTGAGAAGTGGACGAGTGTAAGCCCCTAGTGCGAGGGCTGCAGCAAGGTGCGGTACTGCAACTGCACTGGGCCAGCCACAAGGCCGACTGTGGCTGCCGCAAGGTAGGCCAGGAGTGCAGGTTGACCCTATCGAACCCATGTTGAAAGCGCCTGGACTTACGCGCTCGAAAGCATAACATGGTGAAGTCCCTTCAAACCTGGCTATGATGTTCAACTTGCGCCGGTACGGCAAGGCTTGCCTGTGCTTCAGCTGCACGAGCGGCCGGCGCGACGAGAGCAGCACCTCATCGGCTGTGGCGCAAGGCGGCGAGAGCAGCAGCTCGTTGGCGGCTGCGATGTGAAGTGACGCCTTGTTCAAGACAGTGTCGAGTCCGGTGCCTAGTCAGTAAAGCGCACCGCCTGCAGTACATCCTACTGCCTGTAGTGAGGAGGCGTTTGGTAAATTTGACCAAAAGTCATTTGGCTTTTGGCCGAGTTACCAAACTCCAGCTTACTAGAAGTTACTTACCTACAGACTAGGCACCAGTGAACTAGCGGCGTGGGCGGCAGCGTGGTGCGAGTTGCGCGAGCGCTTTAGACATCGCTTCGCTATGCGTAGCGATATGCATATATAGCATATGAGCTTTTCTCTTTTTCAATAACGAGTGTAGACGCAATGTTGTACACGGACCACCATTTCAGACAATGAATTCTTTACTAACGTTCATCGACACTCAGGAAGCTTCACACGGTCAACCTTAATCACCCCCCTCCGCAATTTCAAGCATTTCAATTCCAGCCTCCACCGTTTAAGAGATGAAGAAACCACACTTAACTTATTCAACCGCTACTGTCCACCGTCTTACTTCCGAGACACTTCGCTGCGCAAGGGAGCCTGCTGGTACGCCATGCCGCAGAAGAGGCAGACGAACAGCGCCACCAGGCCCTCGACGTAGTGGCGCACATTGAAATTGAAAGCAAAGTTTCAAAGCGGTTCATCACTTAGTTTCAGAAGTTGATGAAATTTAATCAACATACGGTCAACAAGGGCAGCCGGGGTGAACGTACACCGCCCTGCCTCAAACGACGCGTGCTTGTCCCAGATGAGGCAGTTGATCACCACCGTGGCGATCTTGCACATGGTGCCCACCACGGTGAAGGACGTGGCGGAAATCAGCCCACGGAGGAGGAACTGTGAGTATGACATGAGCACGCCCGCCATGCACGACGCGGCGAGCGCCACCACGGAGTTGAAGCTCCACTCAAACCCTTGCAGTAGGGGCCTCCAGTTTTCGGCTTAATGTAAGCACTTTTTGCTGGATACGATGGGTGGTTACGTTGCGTGGTTATGTTGGGTGGATACGCTGGGTGACAAAAGCGGCTCTGATTGAGGTGATAATTGGATGGGGGGAAGCCCCTGCCGTCCAGCACCTGATCCTCGCGCGTCAAGGCGCCGAGCATGAACACAGGCCCAACCGCCAGCAGGTTGGTGTAGTACGACCGGCCCCACGCGGTGAGCTTCACAGAGTCAACGGCGTACTTGATGTAGATCTGGTCGAACGCGAACACGCAGAACCAGGCGCACACCCACCCGTACGCGCGCACCTCGAAGTAGAGACTGATGGATAGTGCTCACCACGTCGGCAAACGCATTTCGAATCTCGTTTCTTCAGTCATATGGCATCCTATGACGTGGCGAGCACTATCCATCAGTCCCTACCTCGAAGTTGGAGTCGGTGTAGACATACGCCATGGCACCAATGACAATGGCGATGAGGCTCGCCCACGACCGCGCGTTGGGCAGCGCGCGCCCCAGGAAGCAGTAGTCCACGAAGTAAGGACTGATGGACAGTGCTCGCCACGTCATCAACCGCATTAGGAACCCTCATTTCTGGACTTAAACAGCATCCTGTGACGTGGGGAGCACTATCCATCAGTCCCTACCATGAGGGCGATGAGGATGGGGGTGGAGCTGCGGAACACGATGAAGGTCTCCACGTTGGCATACTGCAGCGTCTTCACGTTAGTGTAGAGCGCCCCCAAGAACGCCACCGCGACCAGCATAAAGGGCTTGGCCTTCTCCCAGACGAGCGGGTCGCTCTCCACCATCCCCGCGGAGCTCATGCACGTCTCACAGGGCCGCACACAGTCAGGTGACGCCGTGTCAGGCCCTGTGGCAGTGGAGGCGGCGGCGGCAGCAATGGTGTACCGGTGCACTTATAGCAATCACAAGGTGCGGGGACGCCGTGCCAGGCACAGCTGTACTATAAGGACAGGCAGAATGATGCGGCGAGTGTGAATGGGTACATTAGTACACCATGGACAGACAGAGACCTTACCTTAATGGCAACTGCGGAGGTCAACAGCTGGCAGAAGAGCACGACGGAGGGGGCGGGCAGGAAGGTGACGGTGATTTTGTTGATGATGAGCATCATGGATGAGCACGTGGCATACGCCGCGATGCCAAACACGATCTTGGCATACTGCGCTTTGGCATCATCGGAGGCCATGACGACGCCCTTGCCGCCCTCACAGCAGGGTCAGTTGGGATCAATTGTGTGGGTTCGGACTTCAGGGCGAGGTGTGTGCTAAGCTGTGAAGCTCTAAACTCGTCCATTTTGCAAACATAAGTGCCATTGGTTCCAGGGATGGAATCACAGCTGTGACGGCTGGAAGTTGGGGTGGAAAGAGACACCGGCAGCGTACATTGGTCCTTGTGTTGGTGTATGCCCGGGCTGACGTTGGTCGGAGCTGTTGGTGCTGTCTGCCTGGTTTGACGTGGGTAGAGGATCGCCACTGACTGAATGCTTAGCTTCGGTCTGCCCTTTGTTACCCCGCACTGAATTTCCCCAGGCGTGCGACACACCCGCCACCGCATGGTGTCGCAGGAGCGCTTCCACGGCATGCTTTCGACGGCAGCCACCAACACGATGATAACAAGCACTCCGCAATCGGAACGCGATCGGAGCATACTACCGCGTACCTTCAGCGTGAACGCTCATAGTCCACAGCAGCGCGGAGGAGAGTAGAGGAGCACAGCTGCGACTGTGACGGCTGGCAGTTGGGCTGATGCGGTGTGTTACAGCTTGACGGCTGGCAGCAGCACATGCAGTATCGAGTTCGGCGCTCTCAAGAGCCTCCCTGCCTCGACGTCCTTGGCGCCCATCTTATCCTCCTTCTCCCCGTCCTTCTCTATCGTGCCAGTCGTGGATGCGGCGGGGGCGTGAAGCGCAGCCGCAGATGGATCGGTTAGAAAGTTTTAGCGAAGCTGTCGTGGGTAAGAGAGGCCGGCGGATAGCAGCTACCGCGGAGGAGGAGTCCCGATCGGTCGAGGGCTGGTATGGGCGTGGAAATGCACGTGCTGGGGCGCGCGTGCTGGTGTGAGCGGGGTGTTGGGCGGCGGCGGTCTCAATTCGAACGAGGCGATGCATCGGACCATAATAAGAGGGGGGCGCGGGCGCGGAGGCGGGAGGGGGGTACTGTATTTTTTTAAAAATAGCCGCCTCGAAGGGGGCGGATCACAAAGGGTGAAAGACTGAAAAGGAATATCTGATAAGAATACTAGAAACCGATTTCTCACGACCCCTTTTCTGAATGTTCAGGTTTATTTAGACCGTCGATGACGAGTAAATACGCGCCGGCTCGTGTGATGACTCGGCGTTTTTTTATGGGAGTGTCCCCGAGGGTGCGAAGGCGACGCCACAATCCGCCCTCGCGCCGCGCGTGAGATAACCCGATGACTGCTGGCTGCTACCGCAGCGCGACAACTCATTCCGTGGGCGAGAGACAGACGTGGGAGGTGCAACATAAAGCATTCCGGGATAGAGCCTAAGCGTCCAATTCAGAAAAGCGACCTTCGGCAACCCATCGTCTTTTCAAGCCGAAGAGATATCCGATAGCAATTCTAGTAGCACAGGTGTGACCTCGCGACGCGCAGAATGAAGTTCCTCGAGGACGTCGCGCTGAGCAGGTGAGTGGGGAATACTGTGGGGGCTTTGCGTTTGCGCGCCCGCGTCGCCTGGAGTGCGCTGTGATAACGCCTTTCTCGGTTTTCGTGAAACTTTGAAATTGCCCCTTGAAGTGCGAAAAGTTTTTGTGCCGTTCGAGGCTGACCAATGCTACGAGTCGCTTTGACTGACGACGTCGCGCGTGTTTGCAGGCTCAATGCGTTCCTCGGCAGCGTCAACATCGGGGATTACGTGATGCAGGGCCAGCTGGAGGCCTACTCATGTGCGTAGCGGCCCACTCCCCGTTCCCCCCCCGCGTCCCACTCGATTCCACGCGCGAAATGAGATACGCCACGTGTATCGATATGGTACGCTGTCGAACAGAAAAGGGCGCAACTTTTGAATGGTCAACGCATTTGCGTGCACCACGGGCCCCAGGGCCCGCCTGAACGTGCTCCCCGTTTCCGCTCGACTGCCGGCCACGCCGTCCCTCTCTGACACCACTGGCAGTATTCCCAACGCTTCGAAGATGCTGCCAGGAATCACGTTATCCCCATAAAAAAACTGACTGGCAGTCTCGCCACCCTTTTAAATTCAAAGTATCCTCTAAGAGTTGTCGCTTGTACGTGAGCCGCTTTGTCACTGAAACCGCCGGCAGTCCTCACGACGCAACTCCCCGACGACACAGCATACTCGGCTGCCCTGCGCCGACTTCCCTCTCTTTGCGCCACCACAACTGAACTGAACAAAAAATCACCTCTGCAATCTATGAGAAGGTGTTGGGTTGGACATTCGTAGCTGGTCAACCGAGACCTTTGAATAAACACACACACACAGAACAGAACTGAACATCCTGCTGCCTCCCTGTTCGTGTGCTGCAGGTAAACTGGCGGGCATCGACAAAAAGCTGTCGAAGTCACTGGAGTCGGAGGTGGTGACCATGATGGCCACCTCCCCCACCGGCATGAGCACCTCCCCGGTTGGGTAGGGGCGGAGCAGATGTTGCCCACCGCGTCAGCGTGCGCGCGCGTGTGTGTGTGTGTGTGTGTGTGTGTATATTCAAAAGTATACTAAGTTGACAAGCTGTCAGCGTCATCGACACGCATTTGTTATCCTTAATTATTGAGGAAAGTGGCATTCTATGACGTGGCAAGCCGGAGCAATATTGAGGCCACGCTCTGCTCCAGTCAACCACAAGTGATGAACAGACTGGATATTCAGCTCTTAGTCTAGATACAAGCTGTACTAATCGTACTGCTGAACCATCTGGTGTGGCCCTCGCGTGGGGCCCCTGACGGACTCGTCGAGCCGCAAGACGCTCATCTACCTCATCTTGACGTTGAATCACATGTACCCCGACTACGACTTCAGCGCGCTGCGGGGGCACCACTTCACCAAAGAGACTGGCGCGGCGCGCCCTAAGGTATGGCGGTGCAAGTTGACCCGGGTTCACCGCACTTGTGTTCAGCGCTTAGAGCTAATTGCCTCAAAGTCGCTGCCATTATGCGAAAATGTGATCGAGGGCCAAGTCAAGGAGGAGGATGCGGCTAGCGTGTGGTACACCGGTACACTATGACCATAATGAGCCTCTTTCTAACTTTGCTTTCACTTTCAACCTGCGTCATTACCCAAAGGACGACATCGACACGCTGCTGCTGGAGAGCGCCAAGGTGTACGAGGCAGGGGGTTCGACTTTTATGATCAACACAAGACGTTTATGGTCACTCAAACACTGATATTACCCAAGGTATCCAACAAAATGTGCTTACGTTGAGCCGAAAAGTGGACGAGTTTTGGTCCCTAGCACGAGGCCACCATCGGCGCGGGGGCGGCGCCGCTGAGCGCCGAGCTGTGGAAGTCCATCGACGACGTCATCGGCCTGGTGGAGTGCGACGTGTACTCGTACAAGGCGGTGGCGGAGGGCGATCCGTTCTGCGACGACCTCAACCTGTGGTGCGGACGATACTGATTGTATACTCATGTGTGCCTGTGTATTGATGCGGGGGTGGCTGCCGATGCTGACAGCGGTGGGCTCGGCGGTTGCGGTGGCGGTGGTGGTGGCGGTGGTGGTGGCGGTGGTGGTGGTGGTGCACGTGTTTGCTGTGATGGCAACAGTGGCGGCGGGGGCTGCACGGCAATGGTGGTGGCGAGGTTGAGTCAAATGACATCCCATGACGTGGCGAGCATTGCATATCCGTCCCTCACATTCGGAGCTTCAACTACTTCTTCTACAACAAAAAGCTGAAGCGCATCCTGTACTTCAGCTGCAGCGCCGTGTCCAAGTCGGTAGGGGCTTACACTCATACACTTTTCTGGCTCACTCAGCACCTTTTGAATGTTACCTTAGGTGTTACAGGGTTTCAATGACATAGTGCTTACGTTGAGCTGAATACCCTAAGTGTGACGGGGTTTCAATGTCAAAAAGTGCCTGCGTTCAGCTGAAAAGTGGGCGAGTGTCAGCCCCCCAAAAACGGCCAACGATGACAGCGACGAGGAATGGGACGGCCTACGCACCGAGGTGGGGCGGCGTTGCAACTTGAAACCAGTTGAAACTGGTGTTGAAACTTACAGTGCCTGATCTCTGAGCTGGTATGACAAAGTGCGACATACAACTTAGCAAGAAGTAGTACTAAGTCGTCTTGCTCGACCAATCAGACGCTTCATTTGGACGACTTTGCACTCAGTCTCACTAAGTGTCTAAGTGGTTCGGCGCACTTTGTTATAACTGGAATTATACTGAATCTTGCTTTCAATTTCAATTTGCGGCACTACGGCCAGGACGACGAGTACCGCGGTGTGGAGGACAGCTTCGTGGACGACATGGACATGTAGGATGGACATATGTACAGGGCAGGGCCTTACATTCGTCCACTTCTCAGCTCAACTTGAGCCGTTTCTGACACAAAATACACCCTGAACACCCCCTGATACCCCTTATTGCCACCTGACACCTCGTAAACACTCCCTAGAACACACACTAAACACCCCCTCATAACCCCTGACACCTCTTAAACACCCCCTAAACAACCCCTAGATGCACCCCTATCCCACGGGAAGCGCTTGTGTTGAGCTGAAAATTGGATGAGTGTAAGCCCCTGGCACAGGGTGCTTCGGTCCAGGTATAGAAGGGCAAGGGATGGGTGGGTTTAGTGGGCGGTCACTCAGTCAGACTTTCGTCACACGTCCTTGACACTCGCGTGATGCAGAGCAGGGGGGGCGACCCATAGAATATGATGCGGAGCAGAGGAGAGATATGAAGATTGCAGAGAGAGGGCGAGGGGTCTCTTAGTATCGCTTTTGTTGATACGCAGGAGGGCAGGAAAGGGAAAAGGAGGGGAGGGAGGGAGCACGGGGGGGGAGGTGTTTTGTGGTTTCACGTGGGAGATCGTCCCTTGTCACACACGAGTGTCAGTCGTGTGATGATATAGAGGAGGACCCTCACAAATAACACACGTGATAGGGGAGGGGGGGGTGCAGAGGGGGGGGGTGTTACAAGCGAGGAGGGGGGTGGCTTGGAAGCGGGAAGGGGGGGGGTGTTTACGTATAGGGACGGCCATCCATCCATTACACGCGGGTGACAGTCGCGTGATGATGAAGAGGGTGGCCCGTAACTTAACCCCCGTGGACTCGACTTATTGTGTATATACTGTTACCACCCGAATCCACACATCTGTACATATAATGTGGATTCGGCTTGGGTTTAGGATTTTCGTCCAACCGGCAGCGGATGGAAAATCAACATGTGCATTTTTTTAGGATTTTTGTCCATTGGCAGCGGACAAAACATCATGTGGTTTCTTTAGGATTTTCGTCCATTGGCAGCGGGCGAACAATCAACCGATTTGTATCATATCAATTACTGGCAATATAACGATATATCAACGGCAATAAATTTCAAAGCAAACATGGATGTTGAAACATTTCGGAATGATCACACGCCCGCTCGCGCCTGCTCTTCGCTCTCCCACCAGTCACGTGACACACCACATATCACACGCCCTCCGATCCCCCATCCCCATTCGTCACGTGACACGGCACACGCCCCTCGGCAGGCCAGGCATCCCCCATCACGTCACAACACGTCCCGGAGGCGCCCCCTCACCATCACATGACAAATCAGACGCCCTCCAGAGCCCGCACCTCCCCGTCATATGGCAATACACATGCCCCCCAGGCGCTTCCTCCCCTTCGTCACGTTACGCATCAGACACGTTGCACCCCTGTCCCAGTCACGTGACACATCAGACGCGCTGCCGCACCCCCGGCCCTGTCAGCCCCTTTGAGCTGCCCATAAGCGAGAACAACCTCCGCAGCGCGAGGAACGCCACCGCAGTGTAGAGGTGCAAGTTGAAATTGAAAGAAACGCTTGAAAGCGGTCCGTCAACTTCGTGGACGCTTTATTTGGGCTCCCTCCGGAGGCCTAAATGCGGGGTTTACTGTAGGGGTCTGATCGTTAAGACTCGAAACACAAAACGGAAGAAAAAGACAATATAGCTTCAAGCGCTCAGTCCAAGCGCGGTCAACTCGGGGTCATCCTGCACTGCCCTGCAGGGTTTGGGGTTTAGGGTTTAGGGTTTGCGGTTTAGGGTTTAGGGTTTGACCTAGGGTCAACCTGCACTGCCCTACCGCAGCGATGGCGAGTAGACCAACGCCGACCACCGCCGCGAAGGTGTAAACATTGTCCACCAGACCGCGCGTCATCCCCGCGTGGTGCTCCGCGCGTGCCGACAGCTGCTCCACACGCCGCTCAGCCGCCCCCAGCGCCGTCTCCGTCACCTCCCGCGCCGCCTCCTGCGAGAGCCAGGTAGATACTGCTCGCCACATCATAGGCTGACATTTTATTTTTACCAATTTTCATCGAGCTCCAAGGCACTCGAATGGTGAGCGTTAACCAACCCCCTCTGCCATTTCAATCGGACTGACAAAGAAACCGAGAAACGAATGTTTATAATGTATGTCGATGACATGGCGAGAATTATGTGCGAGACCCCACCTCCGTGGTGTCCTCCATGATCGTCTTGGAGTCCTGCTCCAGTGAGGCGCTCAGCTCCGCGTACACCTTTTCTTTGACGGCGGCCGAGATGGTCTTCTCCAGTTTCGCTGCCGTCGCCGCCTCCTTCACATAGCGGCGCAAGTTGGAATCGAAAGCAAAGTTTGGGAGAATGCATTATATCTCAGCTTCAAGCGCTGAATCCATGCGCGGTTGACCTGGGGTCTGCGTGGGGTCAAACGTGGGGTCAACCTGGGATCAACCTGGGGTCAACCTGGGGTCAACTCGGGGTCAGCCTGGGGTCAATCCAGGGTCAACATTGTGTCAACCTGCACTGCCCTACCTTCGTAGCTTCCTTCGCCGCCGCCTCCTCGTCGGGCTGCCCTAGCGTGGCACTGAGCGCCACCCAGCACGCGTCGCTCACGTTGGCGGCGGCGCGCTGCAGACACCCCATAACGGAGCCAGGGGCTTGGAATCGCGCGGTGCCGTCCACGGCGCCGCAGCGCTTGGCCGCCACGTCGTAGGGACCGCACACCAGGGCTAATGGTTTAGGGTTCAGCGTTTACGGTTCAGGGTTTTTGCACGTGGGTAAGATCTCCAAGTATCACACACGAGGGGCAGTCAATGCCACCGGCACCGGGCACCGCCGAGTGACGCTGGGCCTTGGTTCAAGGGATACGCAGGTGCACTATTAACGCACATTCTCATACCGGGCCCCGCCACGTCGTCGCACGCGGTGGTGGCGGCGGTGCCGGCCTGGTAGAAGCGGAAGGCGCGGGTCACTGTGCGGACCAGCGCGGCGCGGCAGGACTTGCTGCCAACCTGCGATCGCGCGTCGATCAGGCAAGTCAGCGGGTCCTCCTTGCCGCCCTCCGCTTAGGGCCAGGCGGATACTGCTTGCCACGTCATCCAGCGCACTTTGAACCCTCGTCTCTTGAGTTGAATGGCATCCTATGACGTGGCGATCAGTATCGCATGTTGAACCGTCGTCTCTTGAGCTAGATGACATCCCATGGCGTGGCAAGCAATATCGCACTTTGAACCCTCATCTCTTGAATTAAACAGCATCCCATGACGTGGCGAGCTACCGCACTTTGAAAGCTCGTGTCTTGAGTTGAGTGGCATCGTGTGATGTGGCGGGCAATATACGCCCGGCCCTACCTCTGCAGCGGCCTTGACGGCGGACTCGTCGTCGGCGTCGGTGCGGCACAGGCGCGGCAGGTCAGCGGCGCACTCCCGCTTCACGCGCAGGTTGAACGCCATGTGCGTGTTCTCCCGCACCACCTGCTTGTAGGGGCTGATGGACAGTGCTCGCCAAGTCATGAGATGCCGTTCAACTCAATAAAAGAGAGTTCAAAATGCGTCTCACGATGTGGCGAGCACTATCCATCTGTCCACTGATGGATGGGATTGATGGATAGTGCTCGCCACGTCATAGAATGCCACGTAGCTCAAGAAATAGGTGCTCAAAATGTGTGTGATGACGTTGCGA
>Ga0307488_10002424_pt1 | contig 15785 bp, 14 predicted proteins | sample SB02metaG_FD_202248 | JGI IMG/M metagenome (GOLD analysis project Ga0307488, IMG submission 202248) | Sea-ice brine microbial communities from Beaufort Sea near Barrow, Alaska, United States - SB 0.2 | ecosystem: Environmental > Aquatic > Marine > Coastal | place: USA: Alaska | collected... | reverse complement strand
CAGGCCACTTACCTTTTCGGTTGGTCGACCAATGAATTTGCTCAAGTTCAGCATCTTTCCTTAACGCAGGATTTTTTATACCTCGCTTCAAAAAGAACTGTAGCTCGTCCCAGCTAGGATAGGCTGGCGTACAGCCGTGTCGGCTCACCGCAAAAGCGCCACAGGCGTTCGCATATTTGAGTGCGGTTGGCCAATCCTCCCCATCTAGCCAACCTTTAAGTAACCCAGACATAAAACCATCGCCCGCACCTAGAACATTAAAGACTTCGATTGGGAAGCCCGGACCACTTTGTCCGTCATTTAGACAATCTGGAATCTCGTCTGTAAATGCAACTGCCCCCTCAGCACCTCTTTTACATACAAGCGTTGCATCACTCACGGCCCTGACAGCTCTTAATGCAGTCACAGTGTCTGTACTTCCACCGGCTATGTGAAATTCTTCTTCCGTACCCACAATCAAGTCAAAAAGGTGCAGGTTTTGTTGGAGCTTTTTAGTGACTCTATTCGATGGAATAAAACGATTTTCTCCATCCCCATGACCTGCAAGCCCCCAAAGGTTCGGTCGATAATCAATATCCAATGCCGTCTGAGCATCCGTTTCTTTAGCTATTTTGAGCGCTTTTAAAACTGCTGCTTCTGTTTTTGGATTACTTAAATGTGTGCCCGTAGCAGTAACGCATCGTGCACTGGCAACAAACTCCGGGTCGATATCCTGCTCACACAAAGCCATATCAGCACAGTCAGTCCGATAGAAAATAAGTGGAAACTGACCTTGGTCGCGAATACCCAAAACCACAAGCGCTGTTAGCCTTTCTGGGTCCACCACAATGCCATTTGTATCAACCCCTTCGTCTTTAAGCGTTTCACAAATGAAACGCCCCATATGCTCATCGCCAACTCGTGTTATTAAGGCAGACTTCAATCCAAGCCGCGCAGAGCCTGCCGCAATGTTAGTCGGTGACCCCCCTATATACTTTTGGAAGCTCCCCATATCCTCCAGACGGCCTCCGACCTGTGCGCCATATAAATCAACTCCCGAGCGACCAATGGTAATTACATCTAGTTTTTTCATTTTCTATCTTTTAAAAGTTAGAGTTTTGGAGATGCAGACAGAATTTCCCCATATGCGATGTGTTGATCCGCTTTCTCGTTTCAATCAGCTCCTTACTAAAGGACGTCACTTTTTCAGAATCAGAGTCTTGCAGCACTCATCACCAGAGATTGGCAAAATGTAATGGTCAGAGAATCTGAAACCCAAAATGACTAAGCCTTGCTTCGGGAATAAAAGGCGAGCACTTACTAAAAATCGCAACTGGGCCTCACTCTTTGTCTGTAATACACAAAAGTGTGCACTCATTCTTAGCGTTGATGAGTGTTAAGATATTCGCGCAATATCTTATCTATCTGTTGATCCCTTATTTGCGCAGCAATTACCTTGAACTCACCGACTAAATCGGGAACTTCATTCACCCATTGTGGAAACACGGCGCGTTCCTTCAGTAATTCATCAATGAAGTAAGATAGGTTGCTTTCCGATTCCTCCCGCACCTTTATCGCGACTGACAAAAAGGGGTCTGAGATCTCTTTTTGATTTGCATCTCCACCTAACTTAAACATATGCGTGAGCCAGGCTGCTACGACGATAGTTAAACCATCCCTTGGCATACCAACCTTGAATGCATCATATAGAGGATCAAGCAATCTATGGCGTATCTTCTGCGATCCATCAGTTGAAATTTGTGCTGTGCGATGTCCGATAGCTGTATTCGCCAGCCGATTAACCGTCTCGTTTACATAGTCTTCAGGCTCAATCCCACTAACCTGTGGCAGGTTAGGTAGAACTTCCTTCATGATTAAAGTTCTGCCAAATTCGCGAAAAGTCTCATTATCAAGAACATCGGACATATACTTGAAGTTTGAGAGATGACCTAAATGAGCAAGAGCTGTCTGCATACCATTAACAGCCCGCATTTTAACTAACTCATAATCGTGCACATTATTCGTGATGAGCGCACCCACCTCATGCCAGGCAGGCAATTGCGCGCGTTTATCATCTTCAATAACCCACATACGATAAGGTTCGCCAACTACTAACGCAGCATCTGAAACACCGGCCCAAGACTGAAATTCCGATATATCCTGCTCTCGCGTTGCAGGCACAATGCGATCCACCATCGTGCTTAAAAAAATCACCTCATTAGCCATGCGTGGAACAAGATTAGGACATACCTGCTCAGCCAATTTCAAAACACAGCTTTTCAGAGTATTGCCGTTGGCTGGCACATTGTCACAACTGATAAAGGTGGGCGGAACCTGACCTAAATCGAAACGCATTTGAATGACTTCAAGCACAAAACCCGGTACTGAAAAAGGATAGCGCGGGTGCTCAATATCATGAACAATATCCGGATGGCCCTCTTGCAACACGCCGGTGGAAGGAGCATGACAATAGCCCTTTTCCGTGACAGTCATTGAAACAATTCTGATCTCCGGCGCGACAACTGCCCCTAATATTTTCCGAACAGATTGGCGGCGCATTGGTTCATTCAGATGAGACACACTCATCCCCCCCAACAATCCGCCTATCAATCTGGTTTGATGCTCATCGCCGAAACGAAGCTGCCGACAATAAAGCCCTTCCTGTGGTGCCAGAACAGCACCGATATCCGGCGCCCTCAAATTGATACCGATTACCCCCCACGCTCCAAACTGATGCTGGAGTGCATCTTCGTGAAAATCCATCAAATGAGTACGATGAAAAGCACCACTACCAAGATGCGCTATACCTGGGGAAAGGTTCCCGCGATCATATTGCGGCCGCTGCACACTCTCAGGCAAACAAATGATATTTTTCGAATTTAATATCAGCGTATCAATTGGATATTCTTGACTATCGATGCCGTATTCTTGCCCTGAATTAGATATGCTAATTATATTGCACCCATTACTTTTTGCTCTAAATCGATAATCGTACCGGTCTGCAGTCCCGACATATCGCTTAACAGGTAGACCGCGAGATTTGCGACTTCAGAGACATCAAGCAGTCGTCCAAGGGGTAGTTGCGACGCAATATCTTCGACCCAGCCCTTCCCCTTGCCAAGCTTATTCGCCTGCATGTCTTGTTCAGCAGGTGTGGCAGCCCACCCCATTGCAATGGCGTTTGCACGTATCCTGTCCTGTAAATGCGCATTTGCTGCATTTTTTGTTAAAGTGCTGATCGCCGCTTTTGACCCCGCGTACATCGCAACCTCGGGGAGGCCGCAATAGGTATGCATCGAAGAGATATTTACAATTGACCCGGCCTGACCAACATCTAGGGCATGACGAATAAAAGCTTGCATCAGAAAAAAGGGCGCACGCGCATTGATGGCAAAGAGTCGATCCCAATCTTCCAGCTTGCCATCCAGAAATGAGCCGCGCGTGGTTATACCAGCAGCATTCACCAAGCCGTCCACACTTCCCATCTCCTGACATGCGAAATCAAAAACTGTATTCGCCGCATCCTCATTGGCGAGGTCAGCACTAAAAAAAGTTGCTTTCGAACTGTCAGTGGAAAGCTGATTGGCTGCAACCTGACCTTTAGCTTCATCTCTGCCGATGATCACAAGATGCTGAGCACCCAAATTGCAACACGCTCTTGCAATTGCAAAGCCCACTCCTTGCGAACCCCCTGTGATTAATATGCGCTTATTTTTCAGTGAAAGATTGGCCATACTTCTTCTATGCTTTATTAATTTTCAATATTTTTATAATTATTTATATAAAGTGTTATTTATAAAATAACAATTTCATTGTACTGCCTGCGATGCTTTGTCACTCATGATGGAGAATTATGAGTGGAATCACCGTAACGAAAACAACAATAATTTTTAGTTGTTTTTCTCGGGCATGGAGCGTACATGCAAGTCTCTTTGTGGGAATGGAATACTAATTTCATTTTCATTTAACGCCTTGTAGATCGCACAGTTGAGTTCATGAGTTACACGCCCACGATCAACGGGCTGTGCGATCCAACCCAATAATTCAAAATTAAGACTTGAGTCGCCGAACGTTCTGAATCGCACGCGTGGCTCAGGGGTGTCCAATATCTCGGGGTGTTTTGCAGCGACTGCACTCAAAACTGCAATGACTTGTTCGAGGTCGCTGCCATAGGCAACGCCAATGGCAGCCCGAATACGATGCTGTGCTGGCGGCCCGCCAGCCTCGTTGATGATCTTACCGTTCCCAATGATGCCGTTTGGCACGGTGATTTCGACATCATCTTGCGTCAGGATTCGAGTACTACGAAGACCAATATCTGTGACGAGACCACGTTCGCCCGTATCCAGAATAATAAAATCGCCGGTCTTGTACGGTGAGTCCATTATTATAGATACGCCAGCGAATAGATTCGACAAAGTGTCTTTAGCCGCGAAACTGAGCGCTAAGCCAACGATTCCGGCAGACGCTAGCCAAGCGGTAACATCGATGCTCCAGGCGAGAAAAAGAAAGTAAATTGCCAATGCAAACACAACAATTTTCATCACGTTGTGCAGTAGTGGCAGCATTCCAGTCTGGACGATCTTGCGATCTTGGGTTTTGGAAAAAACACTGATGACCAGGCCCATCAAACTCATGAGCGTGCTGTACCAAACGAAAATCGCAAGTGTTTTCAGGATGCCGACAGTAATAAAGGTCGGGACATCGGGAAGGCCGAGCCGGCGCGTGCCAAGAGACAGTCCGAGCAACACAAATGACATAAAAATGGGTTTGTGTACGAGGCTGACCAACTGGTCGTCAAAATCGTTTGTTGAGCGGCGCGCGAAGCGACTAATAATTCCAGAAATAATCCAGTCTGCGATCTTACCGACGACGATAAAGGCTGCGGCGATAATGGCCGCTTGCAGATAAACGTTGGGCCCGATGAGTTCGGCGAGCTGCTGAATCTGTGCGATGAGCTTAGTCAGAGTCATGACACTTGGCGAGGATCATTTTCGTTATTTGACGAGCCATTAATTGCTACTGCTGTCTGGCATGCCAAATATCCGGGGCTCCGTAGCTTCATCTGGTGCGCGGATCGTGTCCTTGACGTTCATGCCTGGTTGGGTAGGCAATTGGCTCGTCTGCGTTGTGAGAATTTGCACGAATGTATTCGCAATATTCGGAGCGATATTGGGCGAGCTAACAAAAATACGTTCCGGTGTTATGCTAATCGAATCGTAGAATGTGGCGTTCGCTTTTCGGTCCATCGTCACACCAGTACCCTCAAGGGAAACGCCGGCAAAAAGTCCGCGGCTACGAGAATAGGAATACACTTCAGATTGGAACTCGATGTCCGTCGAAACTCCAGTATGCCGTCCGATTGGACCGGCTGCGATGGAGGCGTCTGCACCTAAAATAAGGCGCCCGTTTTCAATACCCTCTACACCTTTGCGCGTTTTAAACACCAAAATAATATCGGTCGATTGTGCACCAATCTGCCAGCCAACGCTGCCACCTGTGAGTGTAATGAATGCCGGATTACTCCAGGAATTATCGTCCTGACGAATAACGATTATTCCTTTGCCACGTCGGGCGCCCAATCCAAAAGCGGCTTTGACGACATTTGGAATGACGGCGACGGCATAGGCGCGGGAAAGCAGTGCTTGCTGTACCGTTTTCTCTGGAATTCGAAGTAGCTGCTCAAGGACATCCGCGGAGTCCCCAACGCGCTTTTCTTCGCGGGTTGCGGCTTCTGCGGTGCTGTTCAATAGCAGTGCGAAAAGTGCCACTGCGGCAAGGGTAGGGTTGGTTTTCATTATGATTTCGATATCTAATTCACTCTGGAGTTCAATAATACGTCAGCATAGCGGTTCAGGCACTATCAATGTACGAGAATTGGCGGTAACAAGAATGAAATCACTGTCCCGCTCCTTCCTTAGGGATTATCCCACCAAGCATAACCTTGGGCTAAAGCTAACATCCTTTATCGATGAATTTTCCAATACCTGACGGAATGTAGACCCACCATTGAAAGGGCCAATTTCTTATGCAAGTCCGGTACAATTACGGCAATTGATAAATGGGTGAATAATGCCGCTTAATTACGATAAGCTTATGGCGACCGAAGTCGTCGACCTTCCTCTGAGCTACGACGATTCCGGCGCCATTCTTTATGCGCTGAGTGTGGGAATGGGGTTGGACCCGCTTGACCTGAAAGAATTGCCTTATGTCTACGAACAGGGAAGAATTTTTAAGACGGTGCCAACATTCGCGACCGTTTTGGTGCCCGATATGTTTCCGCCCGGACTTGGCTGGGATTTTAGCCAGGTACTGCACTCAGAACAGCGCATGCAGTTGCATCGTCCGTTGCCATCAAAAGCCGATCTTTTAATCAACAAAAGAGTCTCTGACGTATTTGATTGGGGGCCGCGCAAAGGTGCATTATTCCTATTCGAAGCAGAGGGGCGACTGGCGAGCGATGATACCGTGCTGTTTACTCTTGGTTGCACCGTTATGGCCCGGGGTGATGGCGGATTCGGCGGACCGAACGGTAAAGGACCACGGCCGCATCGTGCTCCACGACGCGATCCGGATTTGAGCTGCGATCTATCAACGCGTGAGGATCAAGCTTTACTATTCCGGCTAACCGGCGATCGCAATCCTCTGCATGCAGATCCTAGAGAAGCTGCGAAAGCTGGTTTCGATAGACCAATTTTGCATGGTATGTGCAGCTATGGGATTGCGTGTCGCGCGATCCTTAAGACTATTTGCGATTACGACTACACTCTAATCAAGAGCTTTGACGCTCGCTTTACTTCTCCTGTCGTACCGGGTGATGTCATCACAACCGATATGTGGAGAGATGGAAACGTCGTTTCTTTTCGATGTACGGTAAAAGAGCGTGACACGATCGTTCTGCGGAACGGTAAATGCATTCTAGCGAGTTGAATGAGTAAAATTATTGTCAATAATCGGTGAAAGCCTTAATTCACGCAGGAAAGATTCAGAGGACATTTGAATGAAAGTTGCTTTTATCGGTCTTGGTGTCATGGGGTATCCAATGGCAGCCTATCTTGCGAAAAATAATTACGAGGTTACGGTGTATAACCGAACCGCATCCAAAGCTGCAGCTTGGTGTTTAGAGAATAAGGGACAGTCGGCATCAACGCCTGCAGCCGCGGCTCGAAATGCCGAGATCATTTTCTCCTGTGTGGGTAATGATAATGACGTTCACGATGTACTGCTTGGTAGCGACGGTGCCCTTAGCTCAATTGCAGAAGGTTCGGTTATCGTCGATCACACTACTGCGTCAGCGACCATCGCTCGTGAAGTTGCGGGTGCGGCGGAGTCCAAGGGCGTTGATTTTCTTGATGCACCGGTGTCTGGCGGCCAGGCGGGTGCCGAAAATGGACAGTTGTCGGTTATGGTCGGTGGTGATGCTGCTACTTTTGAGCGCGCGGCTCCTGTCATGGGCTCCTACTCCAAAGCGACCACATTGATTGGTCCGGTCGGGTCGGGACAGCTTGCGAAGATGGTCAACCAGATCTGTATTGCGGGAGTAGTTCAGGGGTTGGCTGAAGGCCTGCATTTTGCGAAGAAGGCAGGTTTGGACCGCGCGATGGTTGCTGAGGCGATTTCAGGAGGCGCCGCGGGGTCGTGGCAAATGTCAAATCGCTGGCAAACAATGATAAATGATGAATTCGATTTTGGTTTCGCGGTTGATTGGATGCGCAAAGACCTGGCTATCGCGATCGATGAGGCGACCAGAAATGGAGCCACATTGGAGCTCACGAAATTGGTTGATATATTTTTTGGTGAGGTGCAAGATCTCGGTGGCCAGCGTTGGGACACATCATCTCTGATAGCTCGGCTAAAATAGACAAAATACAAATTACAGGGGCGGCCTTCTGGGCCTGAGACTCGTACTGAGAACCCTTAGAACCTGATCCGGGTAATACCGGCGTAGGAAGTGAATTATGACCACAAAGACCCATTGGCGGCCCTTGGCCGCACTCCTTATCGGTTCGCAGTCGTTAGCCGCGGATAATATTCTGGATGAGATCATCGTCACCGCCGATTTTCGTGAGCGTCCTGTGACAGAAATTCCATCAAGCGTGACGGTCATGGATGCCAAATTTATTAAAGAGACAGCTGTTCAGCATTTTGAAGAGCTTGTGAATCTGGTGCCAAATCTGAACTGGTCCGGCGATGGAAGCCGGGCGCGGTATTTCCAGATAAGGGGTGTAGGGGAAACGTCACAATATGAGGGCGCACCGAATCCGTCGATCGGTTTCCTTATAGATGATATTGACTTTAGTGGCATCGGCACCATTGCCACATTGTTCGATATGCAGTCGATCGAAGTATTACGAGGGCCTCAAGGCAGTCGTTATGGCGCGAACGCGCTTGGTGGTCTTATCTATATGCGTTCGATTGAGCCATCGGCCGAACAGAGCGGCCGAGTTCAGATTGGTATTGCCGGAGACAATGCATTTTCGGTGGGTGCGGCATTCGGTGGAGCGCTCAACGAAAGTGCCTCTACAACGTTCAGGCTCAGCGCTCATAAGTATGAAAGCGACGGTTTCAGGAGCAATGCTTATCTGAACTCTAATGACACAAACGGCCGGGATGAGTCCACGATTCGCGCCCGATTGCGGTTTTCGAAGAGTGCTGATTTCGAAGCTAACATCGCTGTGATGTATTCCAATACCGACAATGGCTATGACGCTTTTGCTCTCGATAACAGTTATATGATGTTGTCCGATAAACCCGGCAAGGATACTCAGGAGAGCATCGGTACATCCGTGCGCTTGGATTGGGATGCATTTGGAAGCGGATCTCTAACGTCGATTACGGCCGCCGCAAATTCTGACATCAATTTCAATTATGATGCAGATTGGGGAAACGACGATAGTTGGGGCCCTGTCACCTACGACTATGAAACGTTTAATGATCGTAAGCGTCGTACGTTCAGTCAGGAGTTTCGTTATGCGACGCAGCATTGGTTATTTGGTGTGTATGCGCTTAGCTTGACTGATGAGCTCGCGACGTTGGATCTGGGAAATTACTATGACCCGTTTTATGATTATTCGAGTACTCTGGATTACGCGTTTGACAGTGGCTATAAGGCAACGAACATGTCTCTGTTTGGGCAATATAATAACGAGATTAATAGTGACACGCAGATCTCTGCTGGTCTGAGGATCGAGCGGCGATCGACGGAATATCGCGACACTGAGGATTTGACGGCGGACCCATCTGAGAGTTTATGGGGCGGCGAGATAGGCATTGTTCATGATTTCACTGATTCGGTTGCTACATTCGTTAGTCTATCCAAGGGCTATAAGGCCAGTGGGTTCAATCTTGGTGTGGTGCCAGATAACATTCGATTTTACGGCAACGAGGCGCTTTGGATGGTAGAAATCGGCATCAAGGCCGCCTTCCTAAATCAGTCACTATTTCTGAATACATCGGTGTTTCATCAATGGCGAGTCGACCAGCAAGTGCGTACGTCGTTTCAGCTGACCCCGGGCGATCCAACAACGTTTGACTTCGCCACGCTGAATGTCGACGAGTCACGAATGCTCGGCGTAGAGGCCGAATTGAGTTGGGCGCTGCATCGAGATTGGGAGTTGTATGTAAATCTTGGATTGCTTGATGGCACATTCAAGAAGGTACCGCCGGATATGGGTATCGATCCGTTGTTGGGTCGTGAGCAGGCTCATGCGCCAGCCTATACTTTGGCAGGCGGTATAGCGTATCGCTCCGAGAGTGGAATGTTTGCAAGAGTTGATGTAACGGCTAAAGACGAATTCTACTTTTCGGCAAGTCATGACCAGAAATCGAATTCCTACGGATTAGTGAATACCCGGATCGGATATGAAAATGAGAATTGGCTCGTATCGTTATGGGGTCGAAACTTATTCGACAGGGAGTACGCTGTGCGAGGTTTCTTCTTTGGAAATGAGCCGCCAGATTTCCCGAACACCCTGTATACGCGCTTCGGTGACCCACGACAGTTTGGCTTAACGATTGAAATGAAGCTCTAAGATGCGAACAGTAAATGACCGCCTTCGCTGAAATTATCGACCAGGCACGAGCACAATCACTGCCTGAGCTGGTCGCGGTCATTGCGGCAGCTCTCTATCTTGTATTTGTCATCCGCGAGAAGATCGTATGCTGGTTTTTTACGGCCATCAGTGCGGCTATCTATATTTGGTTATTTATCGAAGCCAAGCTGTATATGGAATCGATACTCAATGTCTTCTATTTGGCGATGGCAGGATACGGCTGGCATCAGTGGAATGTTGGCCGCACCGACACCAGCAACAAACCGGTCGTGACATGGCCGTTAAAAATTCATACTCGGGCGATTTCCTGCATAGTGCTCTTGAGTCTCGCGAATGGCTTTGTGCTTCATATCTATAGCGATGCGGCGCTTCCATTTATAGACTCACTCACGACTTGGTTCGCGATTTGGGCTACTTATCTGGTCGCTCAGAAGGTGTTGGAAAACTGGTGGTACTGGCTTCTGATCGATCTGGCATCGATATTCATCTATTGGTCCCGTGATTTGAAATTGACCAGCGCCCTATTTGCAATCTATTTCATCATGATTCCTATTGGCCTGTTCAGCTGGACCAAATCTATGCATAAGCAGTCGCGGTGACACAAACTCCAGAGCAAGTGCTTGCGGATATTCCTGGATGGGACGGTGCGACGCTATCAGAATTATCAGGTGGCCTTACCAATCGCACTTGGCGGGTAACAAAGGGCAAAAAGAGCGGTGTACTCAAGATTGACGACGAGCCACGCGAAGCTCCGTTCAACTCTCGTTATGATGAAGCCTATGTGCAGAACATGGCACACAAGGCAGGCCTGGCACCGCAAGTAATACTTGCGGACAGCGGTCTATACTTCACTGAATTCGTGGAAGGGGTTGTCTGGACTAGAGACTGCGTGGGCAAAGTAAGCAATCTCGAAATGATTGCAGCTGCATTAAAACGATTGCATGCCTTACCGCTAACAGGTCGAGTATTCGACGCGAGCGTTGCCGCCAAGCGATACGTTGATAACCTCAAAGGGCTCGAGCCTGATGTCGCCGAGAAGTGCGTTGAGATCGCCGCCAGAATGCGATCGCCCCTGAATGCATGCTGTTGTCACAATGATCTTGTCGCGGCCAACCTTATTACGACACCCGAACTCATGTTTCTGGACTGGGAATATTCGTCGGATAACGACCCGTTCTTTGATCTTGCAACCATTATTGAGCATCACGAATTAAATGATCAACAGGTCACCGTATTTCTCGATGCGTATATGGACGACGACGGGCAATGCTGGCGAGCCCACCTTGAACAACAACGCACACTCTATCTTGCGCTTCTCTGTCTTTGGATGGGGTCGAGATCTGACAGCGATCCTGTGGAACTCGACAGTGTCGCTTTGCGTCTCGCTACCAGCTATTCCTGAGTTCGCGTAGTTTCACGAACACGCTTCGTTCGTCCGGTTTGTCGCCGATTTCTGGAAAGTCTGCTGCGAGTTTGGCAATGAGCGACGAACTGCCCAGGCGAAAAAATACGTTAACTTCTTTTTCTTGCTGCAGAGTCGTTATCAGAGCGTCGTTCGGATCCTGATTCTTGTACTGCTCTAACATGCTTGCCGCGATGGCATTTTCGGGTTCGCGGTCTAGGGTAAATGCAAGATTGTTGATCATGTAGTCGTGGCCAGGGTATATGCGAGTGTCATTACCTAATATCTCTAGCTGTTGCTCGAATGTGTCAAACAGTTGATTGGGGTGGCCACCGTTGTGACAATTGCCCGCTCCAGCATTGAATAGTGTGTCGCCACTGAACAAGCTAGGATGATTCGTTCGCGACAATAGGCAAATGTGGCTCATGGTATGCCCAGGAGTATCCAGACACTCCAGCTCCACTGACTTTCCAACTTTGATGATGTCGCCAGCCCCGACGCCACGATCCATATTCGGAATCCTGTCATGCGCCAATTCATGCGCTATTACTTTCGCGCCGGTCGCATTAACGACGCCCTTGTTGCCACCAATATGGTCTGCATGCTCATGGGTGTTCAGAATCTGTGTAATTTGCCAACCGCGTTCAGCAGCGATGTTGAGGCACGTCTTATAGTCAAGAGGATCGATCGCAAGCGCGTCTCCGGTTTCCGGGCACACGATCAGATAATTGAAGTTTCGTAGACTATTGCCCGTCCAGATCTGTTCGACAATCACGAAAGCACTCCTGATTCTTTGGCGGCGCGCCAACCTCGTCCAGTGATCCAGCGAGCGCGAGGTTTGGCCACTGTGTAAGATTTAATTTGGGCAAGAGTCGCCTCAGAGTAATTTGAGAGGAGTTCAGAATCACCAGTAGCAAAAGCTTGACCATTGTTGTCGAAGACTAGAGCTGAAAATAACCGCAGGCCCTTATACGTATAGCCATGGATGCTGTGCAAGGCAGTATCTGCATTTGCTGGCCAGGTGCATTTGATACTGAGGATGACGGAAATAGTGGTGGCTCGAAGCGTTATGTTTTTCATTTAGTTATTTTATCACGCAGCACTAAGGGCTTCTTCCATATGGCGCGGCATACGCTTATCCGGATTTGTTGACGACTGTCGACCGAGTTGATTTGAAATGCCTGCGTTCGATCAATTGGCGAATCTGGTCGCTAATGAGAAGCGGGTTTAGTCGCGTTAGGTATTGATTTTGTAGAGAATACGGCCTACTAAAAATTGTTGTTATTTAGCAACAGAAAAATTATGCAAATGCCCTGCAAGCCTTAAATTCATTATAAAGGATTGACATATAGAGAATTTTCTGCGAATTTTAAATTTAATCAGCGTAGTCTTTCAGCAACAATTAGGCTTCGCGAAAGAACGAAAAACACCTTCAGGTACGACTTGGCGGGGGATTCAGGGCCAGGACCGCGTGCTAGCGTAGGTTTGAAAAAGGCAGCTTCGTAAGAAGCTGTTTTTTTTTGCCTGCGATTTCCGCTTGATTGGCAATTTACCCCCCCCCAAAGCCAGTAACTAGTCGGCAATCGCAATAAAGGGCGCAGCGGACAAAGAAAATAATAAAATACTCGCCCTGGAATTATTAAGAGGAATGGCAGCAGTAGCTTTTAGATTTATGAAATAATGCATATATGAATTTAATGGACTGATATAAATAAAATATCCTAACCACTCAGCTGCAGCATTTTTGGGCGCTTGCTCAAAATAAGGAATTCTAAATAAGTGGAATCATCATGAATACGGAGAAGCGCTTAGCGTATTGGCGAGCGAACCTTAGGCTGATGGGGTTCTGCCTCGCGATCTGGTTTGTGTGCTCTTATGGATTTGGAATTTTGCTTGTTGATCAGCTGAATACGATTCGTATTGGCGGGTTCAAGCTCGGCTTCTGGTTTGCACAGCAAGGATCGATATATGTATTCGTATTGCTGATCTTTTTTTACGCTTGGCGCATGAATCGCATCGATCGTGAACATGATGTTCATGAAGACTGAGGCGACAATATGAGTCTTCAAGTGCTGACCTACATCGTAGTTGGGCTAAGTTTTGCCCTCTATATTGGTATCGCGATCTGGTCGCGAGCGCAAAATACCGGTGAGTTCTATATTGCTGCTAAAAGCGTTTCTCCACTAGCAAATGGTATGGCGACCGCAGCTGATTGGATGAGTGCCTCATCGTTTATTTCGATGGCTGGACTTATCGCTTTTATGGGCTATGACGGCTCCGTTTATTTGATGGGTTTTACTGGCGGTTATGTGCTGCTGGCATTATTGCTCGCACCTTACCTTCGAAAGTTTGGCAAATTCACCGTCCCCGAATTCATCGCAGAGCGCTACTATTCCAAGACAGCACGAATAGTCGCCGTGATTTGCCTGCTCTTTATCTCGTTTACATATGTCGCGGGTCAAATGCGCGGTGTTGGTATCGTCTTCTCGAGATTTCTGGAGGTTGATGTAACAACCGGCCTCATGATCGGCATGGGTATAGTTTTCATATACGCCGTTCTCGGCGGCATGAAGGGAATCACTTACACGCAGGTTGCTCAATATTGCGTGTTGATATTCGCCTATACGGTACCGGCAGTTTTTATCGCTATTCAACTCACAGGCAATCCGATTCCACAGCTGGCATTTGGTAGCGAGGTCGTTGGATCCGGTACTGCACTCCTCGATAAGTTGGATGATATCGTTACATCATTAGGTTTTAATCAGTACACATCGGGAACGAAGAGTCGTATTGATGTGTTCTGTATCACGATGGCCCTGATGGTCGGAACTGCCGGCTTACCGCATGTCATCGTTCGGTTCTTTACTGTGCCAAAAGTGCGTGATGCACGTCTGTCCGCTGGCTATGCATTGCTGTTTATTGCCATTTTGTATACGGCGGCACCGGTTGTCGGATCGATGGCGCGACTGAATTTGATGAATACTTTTCAGACCGGTGAGGTGGGCGCTGAAGACGGCAATCTGCTATACGATGAACGCCCTGACTGGGTTAACACGTGGGAAAAAACCGGCCTCGTTGTATTCGACGATAAGAATGGCGATGGCCGTGTGCAGTACTACGATGATTCGAATGAGTCTTTCATGCCAATAGCCGAACAGTATGGATGGAAAGGCAGTGAACTCACCGTCGATATTGATATTATGGTGCTCGCCAACCCCGAGATCGCGAACCTGCCGAATTGGGTTATTGCGCTGGTTGCCGCCGGCGGTATTGCGGCGGCGTTATCGACCTCCGCTGGACTTTTGCTCGTTATTTCTGCTGCGGTATCTTACGATTTAATCAAAGGTATTTTCGTGCCGGATATTTCAGATAAAAAGGAACTGATGGCGAGCCGAATTGCCGCGGCATTCGCAATCTTGGTGGCCGGCTATCTTGGCTTCGATCCTCCAGGCTGGGTCGGGCAAGTGGTGGCTTTTGCATTTGGTCTTGCGGCTGCTTCGTTGTTTCCGGTCATATTACTAGGCATTTTCTTCAAGCGAGTTAATCGCGAAGGCGCCATCGCAGGAATGTTGACAGGCTTAGTGTTTACCTATGGCTACATCGAGTTTTTTAAAGGTTTATTCCTGAAAGGGGTAGGTGCGCCATGGGGCATTAATGACGCCGAGCATTGGTTTTTGGGGATTTCTCCAGAGGGTATTGGCGTCATTGGTATGTGTCTTAACTTCACGGTAGCGATTGCTGTCAGCTACCTGACCCGCCCACCACCGGAACACATTCAACACATGGTTGAACAATTGCGTGTTCCGCGACACGTGGATGTTAAACAATGATAATGGCTGCTCTCTCGTTTGTATTATTAATGGCATGCTCCATGTCCGGCAGACGTTCCTCCATGATGGTGAGCATCTCGAGATAAGTAGCCCTGATCTGACGCGCGAGTTGCCGACAGCCAGAGTCGCTCTCAGTGCCATCGCACTTGCGCTTGTTATAGAATTCCTGCTGTGCGGCCCCGGGGTCTAAGACATGGAAGATTAGTGTCTGGCTCCGCTATCTCCACCCGAATCAATGCAACCTGAACGCGTAATCCATGAAATTTCCTATTGCGTATCGGAATGCGAATCATTATCATTTTTTACCTGAGACGAACTCTGTTGAAAAAAAACCTTGTGAAAATAAAAGCTTACACGCTTGCTAGCCTTAAGCGAGGCCAGAAAGGCATCATCGAATCGGTGGATACCAGCGACCCGCAGGTACAGCGACTTATGGTGCTGGGACTTGTAGAGGGTGCGGAAATTGAGCATGTCAGCTCCGCAATCGGCGGCGACCCAATGGAGTTCAGACTGTTTGGTTGC
>Ga0307488_10002423_pt1 | contig 15792 bp, 16 predicted proteins | sample SB02metaG_FD_202248 | JGI IMG/M metagenome (GOLD analysis project Ga0307488, IMG submission 202248) | Sea-ice brine microbial communities from Beaufort Sea near Barrow, Alaska, United States - SB 0.2 | ecosystem: Environmental > Aquatic > Marine > Coastal | place: USA: Alaska | collected... | reverse complement strand
TGATTTGAAGATAGGGGTCAAGTCTACGGCTATACTGTTTGGAGATGCCGACAAACTTATTATTGCCTGTTTGCAGGTTTTGTTTATCTTATCTATGTGGCTGGTGGGAGGACAACTACAACTGGGTTTGCCCTATTATCTTTCTTTGATAGTCGCCAGTGCCTTGCTCATCTATCAGCAATTTCTTATCAGGAACCGGTTACCCGGCCCCTGTTTTAAGGCCTTTCTAAACAACAATTGGGTTGGTGCGGCAATTTTCACCGGCACCTTTCTAAGCTTACTTTAAGTTATGCTTAGCTTTCGCTAGTTGCCCCCAATGGTTTTTAGCCACCAGTAAATGCTTGGATTCCAGTTTGAGTTCTACCTAAAATCAACGCATGAATATCTTGCGTGCCCTCATAAGTGTTCACGACTTCCAAGTTTTGCATGTGACGCATTACTGGATACTCATCTGAAATTCCATTTCCGCCTAGCATATCCCGTGCTTCTCTAGCCGCATCCAATGCTTTCAAACAAGAATTTCGTTTCAGCAAGGAAATCAGCGCAGGAGCAAGTTTACCTTGATCTTTTAATCGACAGGCTTGTAAACACCCTTGCAGAGCAAGACTAAGGTCTGTTTGCATTATCGCCAGCTTCTTTTGAATAAGCTGATTAGCGGCAAGAGGCCGGCCGAATTGTTTTCTATCAAGAGTGTATTGCAAAGCAGAATGCCAGCAGCTTTCAGCCGCGCCTATGGCGCCCCAAGCAATACCGAGCCGCGCCGAGTTAAGACAGCTAAACGGGCCGTTCAGTCCGGATGCTAAAGGCAGCTTGTTTTCTTCAGGAACAAAAACCTCGTCCATTACAATCATGCCAGTGGGTGATGCACGCAGTGCCAACTTGCCTTCGATTTTCGGCGCACTCAGACCCTTCATGCCTTTATCCAGAATGAAGCCTTTAATAACTCCATCATCATCTTTAGCCCAAACAATAAAAACATCAGCAAAGGGTGAGTTGCTTATCCAGTTCTTGGAACCTGAAAGACTGTAGCCACCACTCACTGAACGGGCTCGGGTAATCATTCCGCCAGGATCAGATCCATGATCAGGCTCGGTAAGCCCAAAACAACCAATATATTCACCTGTCGCCAACTTAGGTAAGTATTTCTGCTTCTGTTCTTCACTACCAAACTCATTAATCGGATGCATCACCAATGATGACTGAACACTCATCATTGAGCGATATCCAGAGTCGACTGCCTCAACCTCTCGAGCAGCAAGTCCGTAGCAAACATAGTTCACGCCAGCACAGCCATAACCTTCAATGGTTGAACCCAAAAGACCGAGCGCACCCATTTCTCTGAATATTTCGGGCTCAGAGGTCTCATTTCTATATGCTTCAAGCACTCTTGGTGCCAACTTGGCCTGCGCATATTGTTTCGCAGTATCGCGCACCAGACGCTCTTCCTCAGAAAGCTGCTCTTCCATGGAAAAGGGATCTTGCCAATTAAATGGTATATTGTCCGATCTGACAGACATGGATATCTCCTAGATTTACTTTCGCCTGGTGAATAGACCAGGCTCTCTCTAATTTGCCAAAATAAGCCTCGACCTTAACTAACTCTTAGGTCGAGGCCTCGATGCAGGTCGACCAGTTACACCGGTCGACTTTAAATAAACATCTATAATAGCAAATTTTTTGGATTTTCTCTAAAACCCACTCCTACTTTTGGCAGCGCATTGTCAACATCTCCTGTTAATTTGCATTCGACACTAATAACCCGAGATTCTCGGCGCCGATTTGCTAGAATGCTCTCCTATGGATGTTTCCCACATACTCGACTCTTTAAACAACGAACAACGCAATGCGGTTGCCAGTCCAACTAAAAACCTTTTGGTGCTCGCTGGAGCAGGCAGTGGTAAAACACGCGTGCTAGTCCACCGAATAGCCTGGCTGTTGCAGGCTGAACAGGTTTCTCCTTTCGCAATTCTGTCAGTAACATTTACCAACAAAGCCGCAAGAGAGATGCGCGGGCGAATTGAGTCTCTGCTCGGCCATTCTGCCGGCGGCATGTGGGTGGGCACCTTCCACGGATTAGCACATCGATTATTGCGCTCTCACTGGCGCGAAGCCGGACTCGTAGAAGACTTTCATATTTTGGATTCAGATGATCAATTGCGTCTGATAAAGCGAATTAATCGCTCACTTAGCATCGATGAAGAACGTTGGCCGGCAAAACAGTGCCAATGGTATATAAATGGTCAGAAAGATGAAGGGTTAAGGGCTAGCAATATCGATCATGAGAATGATGATTACATCAAAACCATGCTAGATATATACCGCGCCTATGAAGATGCTTGTCAGCGCGGAGGAATGATCGACTTTGGCGAAATTTTGCTACGCGCACATGAACTCTGGCTGCGCAGCCCACAAATTTTGGATCACTACAGAGGCCGTTTTAGGCACATTTTGGTTGACGAGTTTCAAGACACTAATTCGATCCAATACGCTTGGCTTCAAGTATTAGCCGGAGATAAGAACAATTTGATGGTGGTTGGTGACGATGACCAATCCATCTATGGCTGGCGCGGGGCCAAAATTGAAAACATACAACAATTTAACACTGATTTCCCGGGCTCAGAAATTGTCCGGTTAGAGCGCAACTATCGCTCTACATCTAATATTCTGAAAGCCGCCAACAGCCTTATATCCAACAACCAAGGCCGACTCGGAAAGAACCTTTGGACAGACATTGGAGAAGGCGAGCCCATTAGTTTGTACGAGGCATTTAACGAACAAGACGAAGCACGCTTTATAGTTGACCGAGTTCAAGATTGGTTTAACTCCGGAAATCGGCGCAGTGATGCGGCGATTCTTTATCGCTCTAATGCTCAATCCCGCGAACTCGAAGAAGCCCTTATTAGAGTAGGAATGCCTTACCGAATTTTTGGAGGACACCGTTTTTACGAGCGCTTGGAAATTAAAAATGCACTCTCTTACCTACGCCTCTTGGTTAACCGCAATGATGATACTGCGATGGAGCGAATCATCAATGTGCCCACACGGGGCATAGGTGGCAGAACCATTGACCTTATTCGAGACCTAGCTCGACGTGAAAACATTTCACTTTGGCAGGCCTGCATAGACAATGTTAATAATAAACTTCTAACACCCCGCGCCACTAGCTCGGTTCTTACGTTTCTAGAACTTATTGATGCCATGGCAGCCGAATGCGAAACCCTGAAGCTACATGAAAAGGCTGAGCATATTGTTAACAATAGCGGCCTCATCCAGCATCATGAAAAAGAAGGTGGGGAAAAAGCTCGCGGACGTATAGAAAATTTGGAAGAACTGGTTAATGCCGCAAGCAACTTCGATGAAGTAAGCGGTGACGAAGAGATCGATATCACGTCAAATGCAATGCTAGCCGCCTTTCTCGATAAAGCCTCACTAGATGCAGGTGACACTCAGGCAGAGGCATCTGAAGACGCTGTTCAGCTTATGACCTTACACACCGCTAAAGGCTTAGAGTTTCAATTAGTATTTTTAGCCGGATTAGAAGAAGGTTTATTCCCACATAAAATGTCGATGGACAGTTTAACCGGTTTAGAAGAAGAACGCAGACTGTGCTATGTGGGAATTACTCGCGCAAGAACAAAACTGTACTTAAGTCATGCGGAATCCAGGAGACTACACGGCGATGTTAACCTTTGCCGCCCGTCGAGATTCATAAAAGAAATCCCATCTGACCTAATAGATGCCATACGTCTAAAATCTACAATCACCAGAACTTCCCCCGTTGGCTCACAACTTAGCAGTGGAACAATAAGTCGAATGAGCGGCAATATCGAAGTACCCCAAACCGAACTATCTCTTGGTCAACGAGTTGCTCATGGAAGGTTTGGCGAAGGAGTGGTCTTAAACTATGAAGGACAAGGCCCAAACGCCCGCGTGCAGGTTAACTTCGACGACGTTGGCAGTAAATGGTTGGTGCTGTCCTATGCCAAACTAGAAGTAGTAGGTTAGTTAGCACACAAGAAAAACTCAAAGCTAAAATATAGAAGAGAGACAAAAGAAAACTAAAAGAAAAGCTCTCCGAACTAGATAGTATTAACAGGTCAATCCCAATGAATAAATACTCAACTCTTAAAGTACTTGTTATTTCATGCGTATTCCTCACGCTAACAAGCTGTAGTGGCGAGCAATCTAGCAGCCCAGTGAGAGCATCAAACACTCAGAGTTATAGCTGGAAACTGATTACCTCTTGGCCTAAAAACTTACCCGCACTAGGAACCAATCCAGAACGCTTCGCCAATCTAGTAAGGGAAATGAGCGGAGGTCGTTTAGATATTCGCGTGTACGGCGCCAATGAACTTGTTGGCGGCTTGGAAGTTTTCGATGCGGTATCCCAAGGAATTGCCGAAATTGGCCATACAGCATCTTACTACTGGCAGGGGAAGATTCCAGGTGCACCATTTTTTTCCTCAATCCCATTTGGTATGACGGTAGTTGAGATGAATGCTTGGCTAACTCACGGAGGTGGAGACAAGCTTTGGAAAGATGCTTATGAACCATTCGATTTAATACCCGTTCGCGGCGGGAACTCAGGCACTCAAATGTTTGGCTGGTTTAATAAGGAGATAAACTCACTCGCGGATCTGCAAGGCCTAAAGATGCGCATTCCCGGCTTAGGTGGAGAGGTTCTACGCCGTGCAGGAGCTACCCCGGTGACGATGCAGGCCAGCGAAGTGTTTACCGCCCTGCAAACGGGCGCCTTGGATGCTGCTGAATTCGTTAGTGCCTATAACGATTTGGCCGCGGGCTATCATACGGTAGCACAGTACTATTATTATCCTGGCTGGCATGAACCTGGAAGCGCATTAGAAACCCTTTTCAATAAAACAGCTTTTGAATCTTTACCAAATGATTTGCAGGCCATTTTGATGGCCGCAACAGAGGTGATGAATCAAGGTGTGATCGACGAAATCACTGCCGGTAACAGCGCATCTATGCAGGTACTTGTTGAACGCGAAGGAGTTGAGCTGAGAAAACTGCCTGAGGATGTCTTACGTGAGCTAAAAAGAATTTCACAAGAAGTTATGGAAGAGCTTGCCAGCCAAGATGAAACTGCAAAAAGAATATATGAGTCTTATAAGAGCTTCCAAGACACCATGCTCGACTACAAGTTAGTAAGCGAAGAGGCCTTTGACGACGCCAGAAGACTTTGAACTGGCAAGTGCAAAGATCAAGAGAGTATTACTCGGGTATCGCTCTCTTCTTTCCGTTTCTGTCCAGTGCAACGAATACAAATACCCCGTCTGCAACTTTTTTCCTCATGCCTTCACCAACTAGTAATGACATCCACACCTGCACTTGAAAGTGCATAGAACTAGTGCCCTGTTTTATGAGCTTGGTGTAACAACTAACCGTTGACCCAACCACTACTGGCGCTAGAAAACTTACGTTTTGAATCGCAACGGTTGCACTACGTCCCTTGGCGACACTTTTGGTTGCAATACCTGCCGCCAAATCCATTTGAGACACAAGCCAGCCACCAAAAATATCACCGTTGGCATTAGTATCTCGGGGCATAGCTAGGGTTTGCAGTGCGAGTATACCCTCAGGTTTTTCAGTTACTATCTCAGTTATCGTCATAATTAATCCTAAGTTAATCCAAAAAACACCCTAATTTCGTAATAGCTCAGGCAACCAAGTCACTATCCCGGGTTGTGCAGCTAGTGCACAGAGTAACAACAGCTGCAGTATGACGAACGGCACCGCACCGCGGTAAATGTCACTGGTTTTAATTTCTGCTGGCGCTACGCTGCGCAAATAAAATAGTGAAAAGCCAAACGGTGGGGTCAAAAATGACGTCTGCAAATTGATCGCAATCATTATTCCCAGCCAAATGGGATCCAATCCCATACCTAGAAGTATTGGGCCCACTAACGGCACGATCATAAAGGTGATCTCTATAAAATCTAGAATGAAACCCAGAAAAAAGATCAATAACATGACCACAAGCATCGCGGTAAAAGCACCCCCCGGTAAGCCTAGCAAGAGTGACTCAACCAATTCATCGCCCCCAAAACCTCTGAACACCGATGAAAAAATAGACGCACCAACGAGTATAAGATAGACCATCGAGGTGACTCGCATAGTCTCGATAGAGACATCGTGAAGTACCTTTAAAGTTAGCCCGCCTCGCAGCAACGTTAAAAACATAGCACCAAAAGCCCCAACACTGGCAGCCTCTGTAGGGGTTGCCAGCCCACCCAGTATTGAGCCAAGGACAGCTACCATTAGAAATACTGGGGGTAGCAGCCCCTTAATAAGCGCAAATATTATTGAAGCATCTTCTGCTTCATCTTTACTTTTTTCCATCGCAGGCGCATCACTCGGCCGCAGAATTGCTATCGCAAATATATACATGGCATAAGAAAAAACTAACATCAAACCTGGCACGATTGCACCGGCAAATAAGTCTCCAATTGAAATGAAATCAGGAGCAAAGTTGCCGCTGTTTAGCTGCGATTGCTGGTAGGCATTGGACATAACCTCGCCCAGCAGGACCAAACAAATAGAAGGAGGGATTATTTGACCAAGAGTACCTGTAGCGCAAAGGGTGCCAGCGGCTAAAGAGGGTTTGTAGCCCGCCTTTATCATGGTTGGTAGTGACAGAATCCCCATCGTAACAACAGTGGCACCAACGATACCGGTACTGGCAGCTAGAAGCATTCCGACCAAAACCACGGAGAGCCCTAAACCACCGGGCACTCCCCGGAACACGATAGCCATATTTGAAAGCAAATCCTCAGCAATTTTGCTCTTTTCAAGCATCGCACCCATAAAAACAAAAAGAGGCACAGCATACAGATTTTGATTAATCAAGATTCCGTAAATTCTATTGGGAATAAGCGAAATAAAAGCCGAATCAAACATACCTGTTACGCTACCAACCGCCGCAAATATGAGGGAAACACCTGCTAAAGAAAGGGCAACTGGATAGCCCATCATCAAGACTAAGCAAATCGCCGCAAATAAAATGATAGGTAAAGCGATTTCCATTATTTAGTCTTCATCACGGTGTTGATAGATTTGATTAGCTCAGAGATTCCCTGCAAGCACAGCAGCGTTATCAAAATATAGATAGTAGACTTCAACAAATACACAAAAGGTAAGCCACTGGTTTCAGGCGAGCTCTCCAAAATTCGCCAACTAACAGAAACATAATCCCAGCTAGACCAAGCCACAAATGCCGATGTCACGAACAGAAAACAAACAACGCCAATAATATCTACAATCGCTTTATTTTTATCGTTAAAATTACTGTAGAAAATATCAACACGAACATGCCCTTCTTCCTTGAGCGTGTAAGCAGCACCTAAGGTAAACACCAAGGCGTTTATGTACATGATGGATTCCTGCAGAGCTATTGACCCAATCTGAAAACCATAGCGAAGCACAACCACTACAAGCGTTATTATCACCATCAACAGTGATAGCCAAGCAGCACTGCGGCCGATGAAATGGTTAAGCCGATCGATAGCGTCAGACAGCTTTAGAAGTGAAGATAGACTCATGAAGAATTAGGACTCGGCGCTAATTTGACCTTATAACAGGCTTATAAATGGATAATCTGCATACTGACCAACGCTTGTAATTATTCCACACAGGGGCTTTGCAGCGCGATTCGAAGGCTACAGCATAAACCAGGTTCGAATTAGCTGGTAACTTAGCACCACAAGACTGAGACTAAGCAAAATCATGAAGCTGCCAAGAAGCCAATATCCCCCCCGGCGCAATGCAACTGACCAACGCTGACGATATCCAGCATCTGGATTCGAAGCTGGAGGGATATTTTCAAATAATACCGCAAAACAAAGGCTGGCAGTCGCCCAAAATAGAACCACCAAAGACGGCATCATTAGCTGACGCCCCTCTAATATGGGAGACTCAAACAAACTTAAGCCAAAACCCAAAAACCCGACCAGAGCTATCAACAGCAATAACGATTTAAGTCGAGAAAAAAGCTTTGCAATGGTCTGAAGACGCTCAAGCATGAGATAATCCTGCTCTTAAAGTGCGGAGCACTATTAAGGTTCAGCTGCGTTATTGACTTAACCCTACTATTCACTATTAATACGGCCATAGAAATCAATTATGAAAATAGACGTACCTTTTCTCGCCGGCGCTGATCCAGAGGGTCAACCGGTTTTTGAAAGTTTACAGGTTGAATCCTTCGGCGACGAGCAAGATGTCTACAGATTAGTCAAATCACCGCTTTTGACTCGTAATTTGGCCGCTGGTGACCAAGTAAAATTAATAAATCCCGGTACTGCTCAATATGAGCTCATTCAGCGCAGCGGTAATCTATGTATTCGTGTTTTTCGTAAACACCAGTTAGCGCGTCTATCAGAGAAGTTGACACCGGCTATCGAAAAACTGGACGGCAACTTAGACCTACAAAATGAAAGGGCTTTAGTTTATAGCATTCATTACACCATAGGGTTTCAGACTATTGAAAATATTTTGAACGAAAGCATCGCTGATTATCCCGATACGGTTTGGTATTATGGCAATGTTTACGATCCTAAAGATGGTGCGACACCTTTGAACTGGTGGTTAGAAATGGACTCTCAAGACTAAAGTAAACCTATTGGGTATATTTATGATTATTGTAGTATCACCAGCTAAATCTCTGGACTTCGACTCCCCTGCTAAAACTAAGAAAACTAGCGAGGTTGAGTTCCTCAACGATTCTAAGGAATTAATGAAGGGGCTAAAAAAATACCAGCCCGAGCAACTCTCAGAATTGATGCACATGAGTGATGCATTAGGAGAGTTAAATTTTGCCCGCAATGCAAACTGGAAAGTACCTTTTACGCCAGAAAATGCCAAGCAAGCTATCTTTGCATTTCGAGGGGATGTGTACCAAGGCATGAAAGCTGAGGATTATTCGGTAGCAGAGTTGAATTTTGCCCAAAAACATTTACGGATTTTATCCGGTCTCTATGGCCTATTAAAACCACTAGATCTTATTCAGCCTTATAGGCTTGAAATGGGCAGCAAATTTGCTAACGAGCGCGGGAAAAATTTATACGAATTCTGGGGCTCAAAAATTACTGACAACATAAATTCAGAGCTGGCCCCTTTGAAGACAAAATTACTAATCAACCTCGCTTCTAATGAATACTTCAGTGCGGTCCATACCAAAAAACTCGAAGCCGAAGTGGTCACACCAGTTTTTAAGGACTGGTCTAATGGCAAATATAAGATCATTAGCTTTTTCGCTAAGAAAGCCCGCGGCGAGATGGTTACCTACATTGTTAATAATCGCATAGAATCAGCTCATGAATTGCTGGATTTCCAAGTCAACGGATACCACTATAGCGAAGCAGATTCTACAATTGCCAAACCCGTTTTTCTTCGCAAACAAGACTAAAGGTTTTGCCACTAATGATCGAAGACTTCCCTTATAGCCAAGCGAGTGAAAATAATAAACAAGCTATTCTTGATGTCTTCGAACAAAAACTTCAGGGCAAAAGCTCGGTTCTAGAAATAGGCGGGGGCACAGGGCAACATGCTGTATTTTTCGGAGAGAAATTCCCAAATATCTTTTGGCAATCCACGGATGTCGCCGAGAATATTACAATGCTTAATCTAAGGATTGCTCACGCAGACTTAGAAAATGTCCCCCTCGCATTTACCCTCAATGCAGACGACTCACTCTGGAGTACTGGTAAGTACGATGCCATTTTTACAGCAAATACTCTACATATAATGTCCAGCAAATCGGTAGAAAAGCTGTTTGCAAAAATCAGCGATCATTTGAATGTAAACGGAATCGTTTTAGCTTACGGACCCTTTAAATACGCCGGAGAGTTTACAACTGAGAGCAATGCTAGCTTCGATCTTTGGTTAAAGGAGAGGAATTCTAATTACGGTGTTAGAGACTTTGAAAGGGTTGATGAATTGGCCAAGAACGCAGGCCTAACTTTATTAGAAGACAATTCTATGCCTGCATCAAATCAATTACTGATTTGGACTAAGCCCCAGTAATCCCATCATCACGTCTTCGCTATACGCTAAAAACACTGTTAGCTGAAACCACCGACGCTCAACGTACACAGAGCTAAGCGCCGGCTTATCAAAACTAAGGTGAAAAACCTAAGAGTTTCCAGCGCTTATATCAGTAGCGTTATCTATATTCTTCGTAAGCCGCTCTAACCCATCTTTCAGTGCCAGCGCCTGGCGCGGCAAAGCCTTCAACCACATCCGAAGCCACCACTTGGTCGGCAGATTGGCCTTGAGCTATCGCCACTTGAAGACGCTCTCGAATAGTCACCAACATGGACCGGTATTCCAATAGATCTGAGCGCTTAGCCAGCTGACCATGCCCAGGAATAATAATTGTGTCGTCATCAATTAACCCCGCAATCTCCCACAGTGAATCTATCATGCCACTCGTAGTTCCGCCGTTTGGCTGGTCGATAAACGGCAACCCATAACGGACAAACATGTCGCCAGTATGAAGTACATTTGACTCTCGAAAATAGACCTGTGCATCGCCGTCAGTATGACCGGGACCTGTGTAGACAATTTCAATAGTGTTACCATTAAAATAGAATTTCATAGCATCCATGAATGTTATTTTTGGTAGCCCGCTAGCATCGTAAGCTTCTTGCTCTCTGCCATTTAATGACACTACCTGATCTGTTTCCATTCGGTGACGGCTATTATCTTGAGCAACGATATAAGCGCCTGCTTTGCCGAAGTTTTCATTTCCATCACTGTGATCATAATGCCAGTGGGAATTGACGACGAAATCAACTGGCTTGTCTGTGAGGGCCGCGATTGCTTCTACGATTTTCCCCGTAAGAGGGGCGAATTGATCATCAACAATAAAAGTACCATCATCGCCTATCGATACCCCAATGTTACCTCCGCTTCCTTGAAGCATGTAGATATTATCGGTCACTGGAATCGTAGTGATCTGAACCTGACTAAAGTCTTGTGCAAAAACGCTAGTAGACGCTAACACTGCGCCTAATAATCCAATTGTTATTCTTTTCATTCCTATTCTCCTTGGGTTTTAGAATCTTTTAAAATTTTTAGTTCTAAGTTTCTTAGTAGTTTCTGAATTCTATCCGTCGTTAATACTCTGTTCGGACAGCTCTTTTCCCAATTCACTTCTGTAGATAGAGTTGTGCGGCATGTTAAATCTAAAAAAATACTAAAAACCCATAACATAAGCACTTCAGCGCTTTTTCCAGGGTTTTATAAGTGTCTCACCCAAAATATTCAATTTAAATGGCAAGTTCAAGTAGAAAGTGCCATGAGTCATATTATTTCAATCTGTAGGTTAATCACTAAAAAAGCCAAACTTCTAGCGAAAAATCAATGCCACTGACAGCCTTGAAATAAGTCTTCGAAGCTTTATCACAACATCCTTAGAAGGCGACATTATTGAGCTTTTTTCCCACCGCTAGTGGTTGGATATTATCTTGATCATATTCTATCTGGTGATAGTGTATATTGATTAACTATTTAATTTTCTGGAGACGTCATGAATTCGCCTATTGTCATTACCGGTATGGGTATCATCAGTCCACTAGGGTGTGGCGTCAAGCCTGTTTGGAACCGACTCCTAGCTGGCACATCCGGTATTGATCTTATCAGTAGATTTGGCCTTGAAGACGTTCCAATTAAAATTGCTGGATTAGTACCAGACATTGGGCAGGACCCTGACGCAGGCTTTGACTCTGCCAAGGTTGTCGCACCAAAGGATCTTAAAAAGCTAGACCTGTTTACTGTTTACGCCTTTGCAGCGGCTCAAGAGGCCCTAGAACAGGCTAATTGGTTCCCTGAATCTGAACATGACCAACTCTCCACCGCGACTATTATTGGCACAGGTGTTGGCGGTTTATCGACCATATCTAACGCTCAAAAAACGCTAGACTCACGGGGATTTAAGCGTCTTTCGCCCTTTACTGCACCTGCATTCCTCGCCAACATGGCAGCTGGCAATCTTTCCATTAAATATGGCTTCAGAGGCCCGCTAGGCTGCCCTGTAACAGCCTGTGCCGCCAGCCTGCAAGCTATTGGCGATGGCATGCGACTGATTCGCAATGGCGAAGCCGAAGTTGCTCTAGTAGGCGGCTCTGAGGCCTGCGTTAACCCGCTCTCACTGGCGAGTTTTAATGCTCTCAAAGCTCTATCACCTGAAGCTGAGAACCCACAGCAAGCATCTCGACCCTTTGATCAAGCAAGAAAAGGTTTTGTAATGGGTGAAGGTGCCGGACTAATGGTAATAGAGACCCTTGAACACGCTATGGCCCGAGGCGCAACACCCTTGGCTGTTTTGAGCGGCTATGGCACGAGCTCCGATGCCTATCACATAACCTCAGGCAGACCTGATGGCCAAGGGGCTGCTGCCGCGGTCCATAGAGCCCTGAAAATGGCTGGTATAAGTCCCGCTGATATTGATTACATTAACGCTCATGCAACCTCGACCCCAGTGGGCGACAGCGCTGAAATAACATCATTGCGCAATGTTTTTGGAGCAGGCTTGACCTGCGTTCCTATTTCATCGACTAAATCTGCAACGGGTCATCTATTAGGCGCCGCCGGAGGTATTGAGAGTATATTTTCAGCACTAGCTGTTATTGAAGATAAATTGCCAGCAACCCTTAACCTAGACAACCCGGACGAATCAATGGCAGATCTGGACCTTGTAGCAAACCAACCCCGCAAGACGAAAAACAACCATACTCTTTGTAACGGTTTTGGGTTCGGCGGAGTTAATGCGGCTCTTATTGTTAGTAAAATATGAAAACCACGAGGGGCTCTAAGATATGCTCAGAAAAACACCGGAACGAAGTAAGCTGAAATAAATTAGGAAGGTGAAGAAAGTGAGACAGGAAAACCGGCTGGGAATTAGGCATTCCTTAAGGTAGAGATCGAGGACAAAAGCACAACACAGAGCTAGCTGGATAGCGAGGCAAAAGGCTTGGTAAGAAACCGGCTAGTACGTCGGAGAAAAAGTAAAAATGGAAACCCAGCTCAAAGTAAGACTGCAGCTAATAAACAGTTTTTGTGGGGGGGTATATGATTTTACTCCTAGCCTATTTAAGTCCCGGTTATATCTGAGGAGTTTAATCCTTGGCACTTTATTTTCGAGAAGTTTTTCCGAGATTTGATCTGATTTTACTTTGACCCTGTTTACTTCGGTTTCTTCTTACTTTTTAGGCCGAATTATTATCGTCCCTGTTTATTTTAGGCCTTACTTATGTGTAGCCCTATTTTTAAGGCTCTAGTACTTACGCCTTAGTTTTTAGGAGCCTATTTATGTAGATAGGCCCTGTTTCTTACCTTTGGTTAGCCGTGATCAATAAGAGCGAATTAAAATAATGTCCGCCGAGAATCTAGATCAAAAGCCCAAATTTAAGCACCGCATTGCGGGCAAAGATGATGTCACTGCCATCATCGAGTTAATGCAAATCTCAATCACCGAAAATATGAAAGCCTACTTGTCACCTGTTGAAATCGAAGCGGCTAAAGAGACCATGGGAGTCGATCGAACTCTAATCGAGGATGGTAGCTATTTTCTTATCGAAGCAATGCTGAATCAGCGAAATATTTTAGTAGGCTGCGGAGGCTGGGGTAAACGTAAAACGCTCTATGGAGGCGATCATACCAAAGGCCGTGATGACCGCTTGAGTGATCCGTCAACTGATGCCGCTCGCATCAGAGCGATGTATACCCACCCTGACTGGACAAGATTAGGCATCGGATCGTTATTATTAGAGTTGGGTGAAAATGCGGCACGCAAAGCCGGGTTTAAAATAATTGAATTGGGATCAACTGTGGCTGGAGAGGCTTTATACGTAGCACGAGGCTATATAGAGACGCACAGACACAGTACTAACGCGGATAATGGATCAATGAATTTAATTATAACAATGGAAAAGACCCTGTGAAGACTATCCAGTTTTACTTAGCTCGAAAATCTGCAAGCACTTCTCCCGCTAAAATTATTTCTTGCTCATGATCTGGGGCTCTCCACATTTTACCTATAGCTTGCTCTTCCCAAGGTCTCATACTCTCTAGAGACAATAATTTGTCGCAATACGCCTGAGCCGTATCACTAAGCGGCAAATCGAATGCTCTCACTCTAAACGCTACTGATGCGAAAAAAGCATCTGCTGCAGAAAATTTTCTGCCCCTGAGAAATGGGCCGGCAAACTTAGTAATTCCCTCGCTCCAAATTTCATCTAAACAATTAATGTCAGCGATCGACTCAACTGGTTTTTAAAAAAGCTTTACTAGTACCCCAACATTCCTACCACAAATACTTCTAAGGACCGAAAAATCCGAGTGCATCTCGCAGGCAACACATAGAGCCCAAGTTCTAGCATTAACCTCTCGAGGCAACCTCTTTCGTAACGCTCTACAATGTATTCACAGATTGCTAAAGAATCCCAAACTCCTCTTTCTTCATCATAAAGACAAGGGACTCTCGCGCTAAGTGAGAACTTTCTAAATTCATCAAAGTTCACACCGCCAGCAAACGACGTTAGCTTTTACTCGCAAAGAATTACTAACTCAGTCAACAGTACCCTCGGCCTCAGAAACCAGGAAGATTAGTTTTTATTTGAGATATAAAGTGTATACATAGTTAATCAATAACGAAGTTTGATTCTGCCATCGAGAGGCCTTTTTAGTGTTAGCCTAAGCGGTTAACAACACAAATCTTATTGCCTGCAGGATCTCTTAGATAAGCCAAATAAATCTTACCGTTAGCGCCGTCTCGCACTCCAGGCGGTTCCTCGCAAGTTGTGCCGCCAGAACTTAAGCCCGCCGCATGCCACTTATCGCCTGTTTCTGTGTCTTTAACAGCGAAACCAATAGTGCTGCCATTACCGTTACAAGCTGGCTCTCCATCGATAGGCTTAGAGATTGAAAATATTCCGCTTTTATCGATCCAAAAAACACGACCCTTTTCGTCAGTAACTCCTGGGCCGTAACCTAATGTTCCTAGAATAGAATCGTAAAATGCTTTAGATTTTTCGATGTCATTCGCACCGACCATAATATGACTGTACATTTATCTTCTCCTTTTAAAATTAAACAATACATCTACAACCCTGATAACCCTTTCTAAGGTTCAGTGTTATCGTGTTCAGATCCCATTATATATAACTCTAACAATATGTGGGGTAATTCATTTGGACTTTAAGTTTCTCACGCTGTCTTACTAAAAGGGCTTCTCTTTTTCCTTCTCGTTGTACTTATCGCGGAACTATTTTTTTTCAGAGCTCTCCTCTACCTTGAACGGCAATAGTGCCTCTGCGCTTTTCCGGTAGTTCTCAATGTGCGGGCGCTCCTCCTCAAGAAAGTTTTTAATCGCATCAGCAAAGGCCGGATGAGCAAGCCAGTGATTAGAATGGGTGGTGATAGGTTCGAACCCACGTTGAATCTTGTGTTCGCCCTGAGCACCTGAATCAAAGGAGCCTATTCCTTTCTCAATGGCATACTCCTGGCCTTGGTAATAGCAAGTTTCGAAATGTAGAAACTGGTAGTCGGCGGCACTTCCCCAATAGCGGCCAAAAAGCGAATCTTGATTTTTAAAAAACAATGCAGCGGCGATACTGCGCCCTTCCTGAATAGCATTGATAAGCAAAATCTGCTCTGGCATGCTTTCTCCAATCGACCTAAAAAATGCTTTTGAGAGATACCCCTGTTGGCCCCGCATTAAGTAGGTACTTTGATAAAATAGATAAAAATCCTCCCATTGCTGATCATTAATTC
>Ga0307488_10002422_pt1 | contig 15800 bp, 28 predicted proteins | sample SB02metaG_FD_202248 | JGI IMG/M metagenome (GOLD analysis project Ga0307488, IMG submission 202248) | Sea-ice brine microbial communities from Beaufort Sea near Barrow, Alaska, United States - SB 0.2 | ecosystem: Environmental > Aquatic > Marine > Coastal | place: USA: Alaska | collected... | reverse complement strand
AGTGCGCGGGGGCGGCGGTCGCCGGCGACGGCTCCGGCTCGGATACGGGTTCCCCCGCCGACGCCGTCGCCGTCGCGTGCGTGATATGCCTCGACAACAAGCAGGGCCTTCACTCGCTCCTCCTTCTATCCTTCGTCACTCTCAGTCCCTCAGTTAGGTCTGGGCAAGGGCCGGTAAAGTGACCTCAGAATTTACCAATTAACAGACTGGGAAAGTACTTTAGGGTTTAGGGTTTAGGTATTAGGGTTTTCTAATCACGAGGCGACCCCCCTAAGACCCCCCTAGCACCCCCGCCGTCAACCCCCTGGCCCGCCGGTTCGGCGTCAGAGAACAAGGAGGAGATCCCCGCCATATCGTTCAGATCCGTGGGCGAGCAGCTCTCGCGAGACAAGCACGCGCAAACAAGTCGGTCGCTCTCAAACTAAGTTCAGCTTACCCGCCGCGGAGATTCGGTGCGGTTAACTCGTCAACTAACCCTCGTTTGCAGCAAGAAGCCACCAAGGGTCGCCTCTCCAGCTCCAAGGAAAGGGCAAACCCTATCTATTCTCGGGAGAGCATCAATTCCCCCAACCCGCCGCCGCCACAACGCCCTGCGCAAACGGCCACGCGCTCTCTCGCCAGCGACTCCACACCGGTGGATCTAGTTCGCAACACTCGCTGACTGTGTCGGGAAGCTCCTCCGGCGCTGGCCGGTACAACCCTGCGGCCGCGGGGGCGTTGCGGCCGGGCCTTCCGCGGGAGCGCCGCCCTTTCTGACTAGCCGCTGCTGGGCCGCTGCTGGAACAGTGGTTCGACGTATTCGACGCGGAGGTACTGCCGCTGCTGGACCCAACCTCGCTCATGCTGCTCGGGCGGTGTGGGCAGGCGTGCAGCGACGCGGTGCTAAGGCCCCCCACGCTCCCCTGCGCGGGTCGCTCCGGGGTGAAGCTGAAGGTCAAAGAGTTTGTCGGGTCCGTCTCGCGTCTAGCTTGGGCGAGGCTAAACGGGTGCCCGTGGTCGGCAATGACGTGTGCGTTCGCGGCTCGGGGCGGGCACCAGGAGGTGCTGACGTGGGCGCGGGAGCGCGGGTACCCATGGAACGAGGGGACCGTTGTGCGCTCGCCGCTGGGGGCGGGCACCTGGTGGTCCTGAAGTGGGCGCGGGAACGCAACTGCCCGTGGGATCGCGGCACTTGTAGCGGGGCCGCCAGGGGCGGGCACCTGGAGGTGCTGCAGGGGGCTAGGGCGCACGGCTGTCCGTGGGATGAGGGGACTTGTGCGTGCGCCGCTTACGACGGGCACCTATTGGTGCTCCAGTGGGCGCGGCAGTACCACTGCCCGTGGTCCGCGTCGACGTGTCACGCCGCCGCTTCGAAAGGGCACCTCGAGGTGCTACAGTGGGTGCGGCAGCGACACTGCCCGTGGGACTCGTGGACTTGTGCCTTCGCCGCTCGGGGCGGGCACCTTGCAGTGTTGCAGTGGGCGTGGCAGCACAACTGCCCGTGGGATGAGTTCACCTGCAACTACGCCGCGGTGGGCGGGCACTTGGAGGTGTTGCGGTGGGCGCGGCAGCACCATTCGACCATTGCCCGTGGACTGAGGCGAATTGTCGCGAAGCCGCTGCCAACGGACACCTGAAGATTCTGCGGTGGGCGCGGGAGCACGGCTGCCCGTGTCCGGAGCACCTGAGATCACTGTAGAGCTCCCTGCCATCTCAACCAACGACAGCACTCGCAAACAATGTAGGCGCATGTCTTCAATGAAAGTAAAACTCACAACGCACGCCTGACCTTGCTCACAAAAGTTTTCTGAATTTAGTCTAATGCATTAGACTTGAAATATACGACGGACGTGCATAAAGTAAACCCTGTAACGTGCATTGCGCGTGATGCAACCCCACCACGAAATCACGGACTCAAGACATCTCATGCATTTCGAAGGTAGCGTGGCGTGGCCTAGCTTCTGAATTGCAGCGTGACGGGCTTGCCGTGCGTGCGGCAAAAATACTTTCGCCTTGCATGCCTGCGACGACACCTCGCCGACACCTCAGCATCGCACCGAGCATATGGCATGTTGGCCCATACTCAGTTTATAGAGAACCCATCGTCGGATGCCTCCTGCTCACGCCAGCCGACAAGCAATACCGTACTGCACGTCTTCATCCCATACACGTCAGATTTTCAACCCCTCGCAGAGTGGCATATCACTTGGTCACTCGTCTCTGGCCAGGCTGACTGGCTGAGAGCGGAGGACAGCTCGAAATAAGCGACGCAAACCCACGGCCGAGTGCTAGCAATGACTGCGGCGGCGGGGGGGCAGCCGGGTGCCACCGCGACAAGGCCCCGCGCCCGAATGCACCGCCCCCAGCGTTCATCCGCGGAATGGCGCGCCCCTGGCCAGGCCTTCCGCCGCTAACGCCGCCGCTGTTGCCGCCGCCGCCGCCGTGAGCGCCGCAGCCTCCGTCGTAGACTCCGCCGTCGTCGCCGCCGCCGCCGCTGCCGCCGACCCCGAGCCAGGGAAACCCGCGTGTCTTGGGGAACAACCCATCTCGCGTCTCGTAGTGGGCACCCAGCTGCCGAAGAATCAAGCCAAGGGCGTTTATAGGAACCCCCCCGCTGCTGCCGGCGCAGCCATACACGGGAGCGCGCACCGCCACTCACACGGCCGCGAGCATTTTCACCGCGTGCGCGGGTCGGAGCGAGGCGCTCGCGCGCCCGCGCGGACGTTATACATGGCTGGGTTGGCAAATTCACATTGCAAGCTTCCCACGTGCTCCTTTGCAAAGAAAAAAACGCTGGCGCTGCTGCTACTGGGGCTGGCGCGAGGCGCGTTTGACCCCCCCTCGGATTTGCGCAGGGTTCGGCCGCCTGACGTTCAAACGGGATGGGGCCGATGTCGTGTCTCCCATTGCACGGCCGCGCAGCAGCGCGGCATCGGGGCATGGCGCAGGGAATCACAGCAGCGCTGGCCGCGCTCGGAGTGCACGTAACACTGGAGTGGGTCACGGCGTGTATGGCACACCTCACGCGGTCCCAACCTAACTTCGCCGCGATGCCCCCCAAGCAACAGGCCGGCGAGTGCTACCTGCAGTTCCTCGAATGCGACCTCAACGTCGCGGGCGCCGGGTGCCTGCCCGCGGGCGACGCACTCGCCGCGATGCACGACCAGACCCTCGCGGGCAGGGCTTTACATGACGACCCGTCTCGAGCTGTGGTTTTGTCCTCCTCGATTGAGTCGGTCCCAACTTTATTTCGAGAGCACCTCGAAGGTGCCAAGCTAAATCTCCGCGAGAGGTACCCCTCGTGGTGCGTGAGGGCTGTGGCCCGCGCCGCCGCGCGCGTAGTGCGCTACGTCCGCGACTGAGCCAGCTAGGGCGTGGTTCCCACTGCGTGAGCATTACGCGCGGGGACAGGGTCGGGCCCGACGTGGTTGTTGTAGGTTGTTGGGCCGTGCTGGTTATGAGTTCTGTTCCACGACTCAAAGGTTGAAACAAGTTAAGCTGAGCAAGGGAACGTGGTGTAAGGCTCTACTAGCGGGGCGGCACGTGCTACAGCTGGACGAGGTAGGGCCTGGCCGATGTTGCACGCCACGTCATCGGCATGAATTATGCACCGTCGCTGCTCGCGTCGATTTGCATCCTATGATGTGGCGAGCAATATCTGCCAGGCACTTGCCAATCAGGTCATTGACATCGACACACATTTTGAACACAACTTTGTTGAGTTACACGGCGTCCTATGACGTGAGGAGCAATGTCTGCCAGGCCCTCGGACGAGGTGCTGAACGTGGGCGCGAGCTTCAACGACCGGTACACCGAGAAACGCGCGGGGCCTGACCGGTCGCTACGGCTGCACCTGACGGATGGGGTGACGCGGGTAGGTCCTGGTAGATGTTGCTCGCCACTCATCCAACGCATTTCGAATCATTGTGAGACTTTGAATGGCATCCTATGATGTGGTGAGCAATATCTGCCAGGCCCTAGACGCGGGTCGTGGCGTATGAGTACCGCCCAATCCCCACACTAGAGGTGCGCATGCCAGCTGGCGTCAAGGTGGGGCCTGGCAGTTATTGCTCGCCACGTCATAGGATGCCTATTCACTCGCAAGACGAGGGTTCATTGTGCATGTCGATGACGTGGCGGTCAACATCTATCAGGCCCTACGTGAGGGTGGCGGTGACTGGGGCTCACATGAAGAAGGGCGCCATGTACCTGCAGGCGGAGAGCTTCACGCTGCTGGCAGGGCCTGACTGTGTGCGCATAGTGTACCAGTACACACTCGCCGCATCCTCCTCCCTGGCCTGACGCAGCGTCCTGCCTGTATCCTCATAATGTACCAGTGCACGCTCGCTGCATCCTCCTCCCTCACCTGTCGCAGCGTCCTGACTGTTTGATCATAGTGTGTTTGTACACACTTGCCGAGCTGGACACGAGACTGATGTCGGCCCCTGGATGTTGGGCGGGGTGGTGCCAAGCTTGGAGGGAGCGAGGCGGCGGGTGGTGCAGCAGTGGGAGGAGCCGTGCAGGCCGCTGGGGCCGCCGGAGGGTGCGGCGGCGGCGGGGCGAGGGCGCGGGGTCGCGGCGGGGGGTGCGGCGGCGGCGGTGACGGCGGGGCGGAGGGACGCCGTGGGGCGTGTGGCGTGGGCTGCTGATGGAGGCGGCGGCGGCGGTGGGGGCGGTGCGGGCGGGGGCGGCGGAGGCGGCGGAGGCGGCGGAGGCGGCGGCGGTGGCGGCGGAGGTGGAGGAGGTAATGTAAATGGGAACGGGAACGCCAGAGGGGGGGCGGCGGGCAATGGGCCGGGGCCAGGGCAGGGGCCGGCAGCGGCGGGCTACAGAGCCGCCCCCGAGCGCCGCCCCACACCTCCACCACAACACCCCGCCCCAGCCACCGCCGCAGCCGCCGCCGCAGCCGCCGCAGCCGCTGCCGCCCGAGCACCCGCACATGCACCCGGGCAGGCGCCTGCGCCGGGTGGCTTCGCGAACCCACGCGCAAACCGCGCGGCGACAACCGCCGCCGCCGCCGCCGCACCTATAGTCGACTTGACGAACGGGCCGGGGCCGGGGGGCGAGGCGGGGGCGGAGGTTGGGGCGGGGGCAGGAGGTACACTAGGGGCAAACAGGCAAGGTGGCGCTCGGGCGGCGCCGCCCTCGGCCGCCGTCGGGTCCGGGGCCGGGAGCGGGGGTTTACACTTGGATCAGCAGCCTGCCAGGGACGCGGACCGGGGCGGGGCTGAATACAGCAACGGAAACAGCAACGGAAACGGAAACGGAAATGGAAACGGAAATGGAAATGGAGATGGAAACGGACACGGACACGGAGGCGGGGGCAGGGCCTGGGTTAAGGTGGAAGGCGGGGACGGAGGCAGAGAAGGAGACGGGGGCGGAGGCGGGAGTGGGGGCAGGGGCATCAACGGAGGCAGCGGCGGTAGCAGTGGCGGAGGCGGCGGTGCAGGCGGAAGCGGGGTTAAGGTGGAAGTTTCTCAGAGGTCCTCAGAGGGGGCAACGCGGGCGAAAGAGTTGGCGGCACAGGAAGCGGAAGACGGCGGGCGCAAGCGGCGGCGAGTTATCCGAATAGACGACGGTAGTGACGACGACGACGACCCCACCGCCGCCGCCGCCGCCGCCACTGCCGCCGCCGCCGCCGCCGCTGCTACCGCCGCTGCTGCTGCCGCCACTGCCACCGCCACCGCTGCCGCCGCCGCTGCCGCTGCTTTTGCTGCCGCCGCCCCCTCTCCATCACCGTCCCCTCAGCAGCCGCCGCAGTCGCAGACACGCGTCACGCGACGCTCGTCTGCAGCATTAGCAGTCGCCCCACCAGCAGCCCCACCAGTAGCCGGTAGGGCCTGGCTGATATTGCCCACTCATCGCATCGTCGACACGCACTATCAACCCTCGTTTATTGAGTACATCAAATGGCGGTCGCCGATTCTTGATAAATAGACGGCCGAATCGCCATATGGTGCCGTTGCATGGCAAATCTGACCGTCTATTTACTCAAGGTCTCAAATTCGAGACGCGTTGACCGCCATTTGAGGTACCCTGCAAAACTCCGTAGATCGTATGATAGTACACCATTTCAATGGCAACCTATGATCTGGGGAGCAACATCTAGTCAGGCCCTAGTAGCAGCAGCAGGAGGAGGAGGGCCAGCAGCAGCAGCAATAGCAGCAGCAGTAGCAGCAGCCGCGCGACGGCAGCAGGCGGTACCGTCAACCTCGGTAGGGCGGAGCAGATTGACCCCAGGTTGTCCACGTGTTGACTGCGCTTGGTTTCAGCGCTTGAGCTAAATTATGATGCGGAGCTTTCAAATTATGCTTTCAGTTTCAACTTGCGCCGCTACACCTCGGCCGCCGCCCCCACCACCGCCGCACCCGCCGTCACTGCTACCGCCTGGGCGCCCACCCCCGCCCAACAGCCGCGCCCACCCGGCGCTGCGGCCGCCCCGGTGCCCACAGTCTCGACGGTAGAGCCTGGCAGACATTGCTCACCACGTCATTGAATGTCATTGAACTCAAGAAACGAGTATTTAAAATGCGCTGGGTGATGTGGCGCCTTGCAGACATTGCTCATCACGTCAAGGGTATACCATTCAACTTGAGAAACGAGGGTTGCTGCTCGAGAAACGAGGATTCAAGACGCGTTGGATGACGCGGCGGGCAATATCTGCGAGGCCCTGACCCTCGGTGGTCCCCGTTGGTCCGCCGCCCGAGTGGGCTATTCAGGTGGTTCGCAACGGTAGGGACTCAAGGATAGTGCTCGCCACGTCATGAGATGCCATTTGATCCATGAATCGAGGGTTCAAAATGCGTTTGATGACGTGGCGAGCACTATGCATCAGACCCTACGCAGCGAACCCTTCGGTTACATCGCCGCGGTCCTCGCCCTGCAGCAGTCCAAGGGTCCAAAACCCAGCAAACCAAACCAAGAGAAAATCACCGTGACGGTGCACGCGTGGATGCCTCAGCTGGGGGAGTTGCGGCAGGGCCTGACGTTGTGTCCTAACTGTCTGCTCATAGTGTACCGGTGTACCCGCACACGCTCGCCATGACGTCCTTGCTAGCCCTCCTTTCATCTCAATCTGACTGTCTGTTCATAGTGTACTGGTGTACCTGTACGCACTTGCCGCATCCTCCTCCCTGGCCTGACACGGCGTCCTGATTGACTGTTAATAGTGTACTGGTGTGCTGTTGTACCCGTACATACTTGCCGCATCCTCCTCCGTGGCATGACACGACGTCTGACTGTTTGCTTGCGTCAGGCCCTGAGTTACGGCTGGGGTGGGATGCAAATAATGCAGAGGCGCGGGCGATGTCTATGCGGGTGGTGCTTGACGACGGCACAGGGGCAGGGCCTCGCACTTGTTCCTGTTCCAGCTGGCACTTGAGCCCGTCAGACAGTTGCAATTAAACTGTCTCTCCAGCCGTTATACTCATTCCCTTTACAGCTGGCACTTGAGCTGTTACACTAGTTCGGTATTCGGCTGGCACTTAAGCCGTGTTGTCCCTGCTTAGCTCAACTTCACACCTCGAATAGGCTTGAGCTGAGCTAGCACAGATAGGTGGTCAGACCCTGCGCAGAGGCGATACAGGCGGAGCTACCGACCAGCTGCATCACGCGGCTCTTCGGCAGCGCTTTCTCTGCCGACGAGTACGCCGCAATGCCGGAGAACGAGCGCGCGGCCAAGCGTGATTGGCTGCGGAGGTTTCTGGTATGGCCTGGTAGATACGAATCGCCACGTCATATCGGCAGTACGACTAGTAGAGCTCGTATCTAGACTAGCAGCTCAAACTCAGTGTCGGAAGGACTAGTCTTTCTTATCTCCTCCGAAATCGACGGTGTATTTACTCAAGGATCCCAACCAGGTCGGACCATCGGCGAGGCGGTCGGTGGTATTTTCGAAATAGACAGTTCTGATTGGTCGAACAGGATTCGGTACCATGCGTTCGATACCAGATCCGACACTGAGTTTAAGCTCCTGTCTGCTACTCACTCTTGGAGCAGAGCGTCGCCTCGATATCAAACGCAGTTTGAACCCTCGTTTCTTGATTTACATGGCATCCTATGACGTGTCGAGCGATATATGTTATGGCCCTATTTTCTGGCTGGATTCATGGGGCGGGTGGAAGTCCGAGTCAGTCTGTACGCCGGGGACTCGATCGTGCCTCAGGCAGGGCCTGACTGTTTGTTCATAGTGTACCAGTGTACCCGCACACACTCGCCGTATCCTCTTCCCTGGCCTGACCGCTCGTTCCCCGACTGTTAGCTCATAGTGTACCAGTGTACCCGTGCGCCGGGGACTCGATCGTGCCTCAGGCAGGGGGTCCATTGAGAACAACCACTCGACCCACGTTGTGCTTCGAAGAATCGATTATGCCTGTGGAGATGAGCTTCGGCCCTCAGAGCGAGAGCGATTGAGACGCTTCCGCGTGTATAATGAGACACCCGGCTCTCGCCCGGCCCCCCGTGAGCATTGGCCCTGTAGGTCATGCTCCGATCTCGGGCAAGTGCTTGTTCTCAATGACCCTCATGTACTCAAAACACAGTTCTGGTGGGGGGTGCAAACGGGGATGGTGCGAAGCGCGGTATGGTCACGATCTTTGAGTTAACAGACCCTCGCCCATACAAAATGAGTCTCCCGTGTACGGGAGACTGATCCAAACTGTAATTTACATGAGCGACCGTCTATTAACTCAAGAAAATCCAAATTCCAATATGACCACAACACCCGATCTGCGTAGCAATGACCCTGCTGTGCGGTGACAAGGTTGCAGGGCCCGAAGGACACGTACGGTCTGGCAGCAGTCAATCAAATCGGGAGGCGAATCGATAGTATGAAGCAGAAGTTCAAGGTCCCCGGGACTGGCGGCGGCGGTGGCGGCGGCAGCGGGTCGAGGAAACCTCCAGCTCCGGGAACTACGGGTAGCGGCGACGGTGGTCCGAAGAAGCCGAGGACCGGCGGCGGCGGTGACGGTGGCGGCGGCGGGAACGGCATTGGCAGCGGTGGCAGTGGCGGTGGCGGCGGCGGGCCGACCTCGGGTGGCGGCACGTCCGTTGGCACTGCGGTGGGGGGGTCCGGAACTTCTTCTTCTGCGGTGGCGGAGTCCCTCGAACGCTAGTTTCAACCGAGGCGATGAGACAGGTGTGACGGTTAGACGATACAGTACATGCTGGTTGTTGTAGGAGCGATAGCATTTAGAAAACGACTATAGGCAGGACGAATTCTACTGTACTAGAGCATATGAACAAACGAAATTAACTATTCTCTATCTCGACGGATGGTCGCCGCACTGCACGGGCGACTCATCGCTCTGTCAGCCTTCACCGAACAGTTTCTCCCTATCAACATTATGGTGCGGGTGGGACAGAGAATAAATAAACTCCGCCCCCGTCCCACAAACCCTCATCACTCGCTCACCCTCAATCTTCTGGCTCTCCCCCAGCCCCCTAGCTCCCATCACCGCATCACCCCGTCAGCTTCTTGACCTTGGATGAGTCATCCAGCCCCAGACCTCAGCATGTCTTCGTCTTGGAGGTATCCTTTCATCACGCCTCAACCCTGTGGGTATGTCCCAGCCCTCCAGCCCCCCAGGCCCCCAGCCCCCCAGCAACGCATCAAACCATCACCTTCTTGACCTTGGATGTGCCCGCTAGCCACATATCACCGCATCACCTGAGCATGTTGTTGACCTTGGAGGTGTCACCCAGGCGGTAGCTGGAGTCCGTCTGCACAAACACGTAGATGGTGCCCCGCGCGCCCCGGCACACCTGCACGTCCAAGTTGTAGCGACGCAAGTGTACTTTGAGAGCAACATTTAAAACCATTTTATCATATTATGGTTTCAAGATCTCAGGTCCAGATGGTTACAGCACGGGTTTCTGATCGGGTCAATCTGCACCGCCCTACCAGGTCCAGGTACGTCACCTCCAACTGACTGTACTCCCGGCTCTTGCCACCGCCGCCTGGTAGGGCCTGGAAACTATTGCTCGCCACGTCATCCAACACATTTTGAACACTCATTTCTTGACTCTTGGCATCCTTACCACATTGCCAGCAATGTGTGCCAGGCCCATTCCCTGTCACGTCATCCATCGCGTGTTGAACCCTCGTCTATAAAGTCCATGGCATCCTATGACGTGGCGAGCAATAACTGCCAGACCTTGCCGCCAGGCAGGGGTAACAACCCAAAGAGCTTGGTCTGCTCAAAGTTCATGCTCATGTTGTACCCGTCGCCGGCGACCGTGAGCGCTGCACGGTCTGTCTTGACCGGCCAATAGGGACTAATTGATAGTGCTCGACACATCATCAAACGCACTTTGGACCCTCGTTTCTTGAGTTGAATGGCATCCCATGACGTGGCGAGCAATATCCATCAGTCCCTACCGGCCATGTGAACTGCACCTCGCTCCGCTCAGCCTCCATGTCGTGTGTCAGGTACACCGGCCCGGTCTGCCGCACGAAGCTCAGCCCTCGGCTCTTCAAGCCCAGCAGCTCCCGCGAGTTTGTGAAGACCGTGGAACAGGGCCAACCAAATGATGCTCGCCACGTCAAGGATGAGCTTTACGTCAATACACGAGGGTCTGCAGCGTGTATAATGACGTGGTAGGGGCTCACCACGTCATGAGATATCATTTCACTCAAGAAACGGAGGTCGTACATGTGTGTGATGACGTGTCGCAAGTTTGGCACGGTATATAGTGATACTTAACTCAATGAGTTATGGTCTACAATGCGGTGAGTGACGGGGCAGGCACCTTGTGCTCAGCCCGTCATCGACTGATATGTAACTCAATAAATGATGGTCTAAAAAGCGGGGGGTGACGTGGCACGCATCGTGTGCATACAGCCCTGCCGCTGACCAGCGCCCGTTCAGTAAGGTGCTGCGGGTGGGCGCCAGGGTGGAGTTGAGGGTTTCAAGCTGCCTCACCGCGGTTTCAACCGCGCTCAGCCGGGCTGAGTCGCACGCCCGACCCATGTCCGTTGAAACCACCGCGGCCAGGAGCGTCGCTTTGGCGCCGGCGCGCTCCGCCTCCGCCTGCCGTTTAGGGTCTGCCATATATTGCTCGCCACGTCATAGGATGCCATTTATCTCTGTAAACGAGGGTTCAATATGCGTTGGATGACAGGGTCTGTCAAATATTGCTAGCCACATCATAGGATGCCACAGAGCGCAAGACACGAGGGTTCAAAGTGCGTGACGGTGACCTGGCGGACAATTTATTGGGCAAGGCAAGTAATGATTGCCACGTCCTGGAATGTACTTTAACTCTATGAATGAGGGTTCACAACGTGGTGATTGTTTTGCAGCCCCGCCTGGCGCGCGCGCGCCTCGGGGGAAGTGATGGCGGTGACCGTCTTAAGTGCCGCGGCGAAGTAACCCAAACCGGCGAACGCCTTGCCGAACAGGCCGCCCCCTTGCTGCGGCGGCGGCGGCGGCATCTTATTCCGCGGCTGCTGCTGCTGTTGCTGTTGAGAGAGTCAGACACGTGATAATGCTTGATTTGAAACTCAGTAAACGAGGGTTCAACATGTGGGATGACGTGGAATGCTAGTATGCACTGGCACTGTTCACATGTATGCCGGGTCTACTTTAGGGATTTTGATCGTTTGGACTTTGAAAGCAAGACGGAAACACATCACTGTATACCCTACCTGCTGCTGTTGTTGCTGTTGCTCGGATTGGTCGGCCGCCGCTGCTGCCGCGGTCTCTGCCTCCGCTGCTTCAGCCGCTACAGCCGCCGCGGCAGCTTCCGCCCGCGACGCCGCCGCCTGCGCTGCGGCCGCTGCCTGCTCCTTCGCCTCCCGCTCCGCTGCCTAGATGAAGGGACGTACGTTGAAATTGAAAGCAAAACTCGAAAGCAGTTCATCATATCTCAATTTCGAGCGCAGAAACCATTCATGGTTAAGTCGGGGTCAACCCGAGGTCAACATGCGGTCAACCTGGAGTTAACCTGCATCGCCCTGCCTCGATGAACGATTCCGCATCCCAGCCCCCCGCGGAGGATGAAGAGGAAGATGAAGCGTCACTGTCCAGCCACGAGCTCGGCCCCGCCCCCGACACCGAGTTGGCCACTGCATGGTCTGCCGCCGCCTGCGACGCCACCAACTCCGCCGCCGCCGCCGCCGCTGCCGCCACCTTCTCCTCCTCCACCGCTGCCGCCTCCGCCGCCTCCTCCTCTGCCAACGCCGTCTCCGCCTCCAAGACGTAGCGGCGCAAGATGAGATTGAAAGCAAAGATTGACACCGGTTCATGAAATTGTAGCATCAGGCGCTGTCACCAAGCGCGGTCAACCCAGGGTCAACTTGGGGTCAACCTGCACCGCCCTACCAAGAGCGATCCCTTGAGCTCTGCGAAGCGCTCCGCCGCTCGTCGGGACGACTCCAGCAATTCAGCGTTCATCTTCATCGCCTTCGCCACTTCCGCCGCCGCTTCGGACTGGGCCGCTGATGACGCCACCGCCGCCGTTGCCGCATCCCACATGTCCGAGGTGTAGAGCACCACCTCCGGCACCTCTGACGGCGTGTCTGCCGCTTCCGTTGACATCACGTCCACCCACGCTGACGCCGCCTCCTCGGCGGCCGCCAACACCATCAACTTGGCTTCCGCCTCCTCGGCTGCCGCCTGTTCTACCGCCTCTTCCTCTGCTGCTGCCTTCACCGCGGCCACCGCCGCCTCCTCCTCGGCTGCCGCCACCGCCGTCGCCGCCGCCTCCGCCGCCGCCGCCGTCGCCGCTGCCTCCATCGCCGCCTTCGCCTTCGCCGCCTCCGCCGCCGCCTTAGCCTCCGCATTGGCCTCCGCCTTGGCCGCCTTTGTGCAGCGGAGCAAGTTGAAATTGAAAGCAACACTTGAAAGCGGTGCATCATAATTTAGTTTCAAGCGCTTAGTTCCAGGTGCTTTCAACTTGGGTTTCATAGGGTCAACCTGCACCGCCCTACCTTAGCCTGCTTCTTGGCCTCGTGAGCCTCCACCACCGCCGCCGCTTTAGCCGCCGCCTTGGCCTCCCTCGCTCTCACCTTCGCCGCGATCGCCTCCGCCACCGTGGGCTCAGCCTCCTGGTCCGTGAACATGTGCGTCGCCGGCGGCTTCACCGCCTCGTTGTAGCGGCGCAAGTCAACATTGAAAGCATGTTTACAGGGGTGTATTAGGCGCCCATTAGTACTAGGAGTGACTTATGAATTGTATTTGGGGGTGTATTAGGGCTGTTAATTGTGAAAGTGATTGAAGATACTCTAGTTTCAAGGACTGAAACCATAGGCGCTTTCAACACGGGGTTTGAAACTGTCAACCTGCACCGCGCTACCTCGTGCCGCGAGATGTCAGCGCCGGTCGCGGGCGCGAGGCCGCGAGGCGCCAGCACGTACCGTTCGATCGCATCCGCCACGCCGTTGTCGTCGTTGCTGAGCCCGACCCGCCCGCCCGCCGCGTCCACCACCGCCGCGGAGCTCCCTGCCATCGCCAACCACACTTAGGGCCTGGCAAACATATATTTGTCTGTCTCATGTTTCAAGTCTTAACGATCAAAACCCTACAGTAGACCCCCCATAGACCCCTGAAAGGAGCCCAATGAAAGCGTCTACGAAGAGACCCCTGTGAGCCTGGTGTCGTGTGGCAGACCTTGCTCGCCACTTGGTGGGATGCCAAGGAGCTCAAGAGACAACGGCTCAAATTTCATTGGATGACATGGTGAGCCCGACGCGACTATCTCAACATGACGTCACCGTGGCTTCATTGTGGGTAGACTCAACATCTGCCAGGCCCTACCCCCACCCCCGCCAGCCGCAGCATCTCCACGTCGTTCTCACCGTCACCCAGCGCCAGCACATTGCTGGGGTTGATATCCATCTGCTGCAGCAGCCGAGCCACCGCCGCGCCCTTCGACGCCCCCATGGGTAAGAACTCCAGCATGCCGGGGACTGCCGTAGTTCAGGGTCTGGCAGATATTGCCCGCCACGTCATCATCACGTCTTGAACCTCCGTTTCTTGCATGTCATGGCGAGCAATTTCTACCAGGAACTTGCCCGCCATGTTCTCCATATGCATCCGAATGTGGAGACCTCATTTCTTGATGTACATGGCATCCCATGACGTGGCGAGCAATATCGGCCTGGCACTTGCCCACCACACACGTCCTCGACACGCTTTTTGAAACCTCGTTTCTTGATACACATGGCATCTAATGACGTGGCGAAGTCTCCACTTCCGCCGGATCCAATGACGTGGCGAGCAATATCTGCAACAGCCCAACCGTTGTGATGGCGCAGTCGCCTTCAAACATGGCCTCGGCATCCTCGCGGACGGAGGCGAAGTCCTGCGGGGGCGCGAACAGCAGCAGCTTGTTGATGGCGATGCCGGCACCCACCACGTAATGTCGCTGGAAAATCGTTTGCCACGTCAGAGGAGGCCACTTCAGCAGATGGTGTGGTAAGTGTGCGCAGGTAAACCGGTGGACTATGAGTAATCAATGAGGTTGAGCTGAAACGGAACGAGTAGCAAGGCCATGGAGGTGGGTTTAGCGAGTGTGAACTCGAACACCGGTGCACGATGAGAAGACAGTAAAAAGATACGGCGGGTCGACATGTGGGATGGCGTGGCTGGCACTGTCCGACCGACCCCACCACGACGCCTTCGGCCATGGGCCCGACTGCCTCCGGGACGGGCTCGCCGTACTCCAGCACGCGGTCCGTGTCAGCGTTGCGTTCCTTGCACAGGATGCGCGCGCCGCAGAAGGCGATGAGCGTGCGGTTGCTTACCTCGGCGAAGCGCACAACGGCGTTGGCCACGTTGGGGTCGAGCTCGAGCGACTCCATGACGGTGCCATCGGCGGCACACGTCAGCAGGCCCTGGATGAATACGCCCGGCATGGGGGTGGCGAGCTTGGGGATGATGCGCTGCGCCCACGGCCCGCGACTCTTCCCAGTGGCAAGGACCAGCGGTACCGTGCACAAGGGCCTGGCCTTCGTTCCTGCGCTGTTTGTCTATGGTGATACAGTGAACGCGTTCAAACTCTCCGCATTATCCTGCTCGCCTAGCGAAACATTCCTTCACTCAGCTCGACTCGAGTCGTTTCGTCGCTGACCCCACACACATTCACAACACATAAATTATCCCTCGGCAGGTGCTGAGGTCAACTCATCGTTGTTAGGTGAGGAGGGAACGATTGTCGGGGCCTTGCCCCGCACGCGGCGGCGCGCGCGATGGCCACCTCGGCGCGGACGGTCAGCTCCTGGTCACTCGTGAGGAGCGTGCCGTCGACGTCGCAGACGATGAGGTTGATGGTCGGTGTCTCCGTGCCGGCGGCGGCGGCGGCGCCGCCGGCGGCGGTGGAATCATTCTTCTTGGATTGTTCACCATCCCACTTCGCACCGGTGCTTTGATTCGTTGAAGCTTCCGAGGGGGACGAGACCTCGACGACCGCGGTCGCGGCGTTGCGCGCGGCGGCGGAGTTGCGGCGGTCGCGCCACGCCGCGGCGACGATACGCGTCGACACGCGCACGCGCCCGCCGCGCCGGCGCGCCGCAATCGAGGCGGCGGCGGCGGTGGGGGCACGAGAATCAGTGAGCCCGGTGGATGCGGTACGGGAGGTGGCGAACATTGCACTGGTACGGCCAGGCATCGGAGCGGGGCGGGAATACGCGGAGGCGGCGCTGTAGGCCTTAGCCATGACGCGGACGGGCGTGTAAGCACGTGTAGCCGTGTGCGTCGGAGGGTGCTGGAATGGAGAGCTCGATCAAGAATCCGCTTCTTACTCCTTTCCCGCGCCGCGCCTCTTTCCCCTCTGTAACACTGGATTTTGATTGGACAGACGACACGTCACCAGTCCGTTGA
>Ga0307488_10002421_pt1 | contig 15801 bp, 10 predicted proteins | sample SB02metaG_FD_202248 | JGI IMG/M metagenome (GOLD analysis project Ga0307488, IMG submission 202248) | Sea-ice brine microbial communities from Beaufort Sea near Barrow, Alaska, United States - SB 0.2 | ecosystem: Environmental > Aquatic > Marine > Coastal | place: USA: Alaska | collected... | reverse complement strand
CAATATCTTTTTCCAGCCCAGCAATATTCGGTAGACCCAAGATCTGGCGTCACTCGCCGGCATCATATCAGTGAGCAGGTTGTCCAGCGCGCCATTCGCGCTGCCATCCGCAATGTCAACATTTTCAAAAAGTCAGGTTGCCACACGTTTCGCCACAGTTTTGCCACTCGCCTGCTGGAACAGGGCAACGACCTGCGCAACATTCAAGAGATACTGGGCCACAACGACATCAGCACCACGCAGATCTATACCCATGTCGTGGGTTTGCACGAGCGCGGCATGAAAAGCCCTGTCGACGTTTAGGGCAACCTGAACTAGTCATACAATGGCAGGTGCAATATGGGGTTCAGCAATCTACGATGTGTTGTAGTAAATGATGATATCCACACAACACCAACAAATAGGGAAACCTAATGCAAGAGATGGAATTATTTGATGCGATGTATCACTGCCGAGCCATGCGCAAGCTTGACACCAAACCCGTACCCGAAGACATGCTGGTTAAGCTCATCGATGCCGCCAATCAGGCGCCATCTGGCTCCAATATGCAAAGCGGCCGCTGGCTTGTCGTCCGCGACCCGGCCGTCAAACAACAACTGGCAGACCTCAACCGCCTAGGGGTCGACGCCTACATTGGCCCTATGATCGACAATCCTGGCTCACTGCCTCATCAGGATCAGGAGAAGCGCCTACGCATGATGAAGTCGGTGATCTGGCAAAAGGACCACATGCACGAGATTCCTGCCTTGGTCATCGCCTGCATGGACTTCGGCGCGAAGGTTGATGATGTGACGATGGCCCGGGGCGGTGGCTCTATCTGGCCAGGCATCCAGAATCTGTTGCTGGCAGCCCGCGCAATGGGTCTTGGCGCCGCGCCAACAACCCTGGCCCTGACCGACCGTGAGGCGGTTGCCAAGGTGCTACACCTGCCGGAATCCATGGCAGCCTATTGCCTCATTCCTGTGGGCTATCCGCTAGGCAAGTTCGGTCCCGTGAGCCGCAAGCCCGTGAGTGAAATCATGCGCTTCGACACCTGGTCGTAAGAGACGGTGAATTTTCACAGTATTGGCCCTGTCTTTGGTAATTAGTTTTACCTCAGGGCTCAATACTGCATTTTTTTGAGATTTATTGACCATCGTATTGCCGTATCGTGTGTCTATTATTATTCACGAGACTAGGCCATGAGCATTTTGATCGACACTATCCGCGCATCCGTCATTGGCGCCGGCGTTCCGATCACTACGTCGTTTGGCGAAAAGCCGCTGATCTACGCTGATTACACGGCGTCGGGACGCGCCCTGACCTTTATCGAAGACTATATTCGTGATCAGGTGCTGCCCTATTACGCCAACACGCATACCGAAACCTCTTTTACCGGTGCGCAGACCATGGCCTTTCGTGAGCAAGCCAGGGAAGAGATCCGCCGTGCGGTTAATGGCAGCAGCGAAGACCAGATCATCTTCAGCGGGCCAGGCGCAACTGCGGCTATCAATAAACTCATTGATATCCTGGGTCTGCGGCTGCCACGAGATCTGGCGAATAGATACGATCTTGAATCTGCTATTCCTGCGGATGAAAGACCCGTGGTGTTTGTTGGTCCCTACGAGCATCACTCTAACGAGCTGCCCTGGCGCGAAAGTATCGCTGATGTTGTCGCCATCCCTCTAACGGCCGATGGGCAGATTTGCCAGGATACGCTGGCGCTAAAATTACACGAGTACGCTAACAGGCCGCTGAAGATGGGTAGCTTCTCTGCCGCCTCGAACGTCACCGGCATCAAAAGCGACGTACCTGCTATTACTAGCGTGCTGAAGGGCCATGGCGCCTTGGCGTTTTGGGACTACGCGGCGGCAGCGCCTTACGTGGGGATCGACATGAACGGCTCGACACCTATTGATGCCGTATTCGTCTCACCCCATAAGTTTATTGGCGGGCCGGGTACACCAGGGATATTGATAGCGAAGCAAAGCATCATGAACAACAGCGTACCGGCGGTGGTCGGTGGCGGCACCGTCGCGTACGTGACGCCGGAAGACCATCAATACGTTGCAAATCATGAACGCCGCGAAGAGGGCGGAACGCCAGCCATTGTTGAGTCGATTCGAGCCGGCCTGGTGTTCAAGTTGCAGCAAGAAGTCGGCACTGATGAGATCGAACGCCGCGAGGCCATCTTTGTCCAGCGTGCCGTCAAAGCCTTCAAGCAATGTCCGAATCTGGATATTCTTGGCAACCCTGATGCGCCGCGCCTATCTATCATGTCACTGCGCTTCAACCATGGGGGCAAGGCGCTGCACTACGGATTTATCGTGGCGTTACTCAATGACTTGTTCGGCATTCAGGTACGTGGCGGCTGCTCTTGCGCGGGCCCTTATGGCCATGCGTTACTCGATATGGATATGACCTACAGCCGCGCCATTGAGGCAGAGATTGCCCAGGGCACTGCGGTCTTACGACCGGGTTGGGTGCGCCTGAACTTCAACTATTTTATTGCTGACGCCGAGTTTGATTATTTGATTGCGGCGATTACTCTGGTGGCTGAACTCGGTTGGCAAATGCTACCGCTCTACCACTTTGACACGGCGGCCGGCTCCTGGCGTTATGAACAGCGCAAGCAACTGCCCAGTCACAACCTGCGCGATCTGAGTTTTGCAGACTACTGCAGCGAGGCTCGGCAACCCCAGGCTCACAGCGGCAAAGATTACACCGATGAGCTTTCGGGCTATCTGGACGTGGCACGCAAAACCCTGCGCGACGCCCGCCCGGAAACCGGCACCTCCGTGTTAACCCTAAGCGACCAAGCAGAAGCACTGCGCTGGTTTGTTCTTCCTCAGGACATTCAAGCCGAGCAAACGCACGTTCTTGGCACTCATGCCGTCGGGCAATAACACACCCGACGGCGCCTTATAGGGCCGCGTTTCTACCACGCGCATTTTACTGCTGTAGATAGTCACTGATGACTTTTTCAAACTTATGCTGTGCTTTTTCAATCAGCTTGGGAATATGATAAGTCGGGAACAGGTCATCACTGGGCTCATAGTCACGCAACATCAGCTTGGCGAGGTTCGAGGCGTGCGACTCGGAGCTGCCGTCCATGATGCCCATGTAAGGTGCCGACATCCACATATCACCCAATGGCGTCTCGTTCGACATGCCCAGCGCACCATGCAAGTGAATCGCACGATAGACGATATCGTGATTCACCTTCGCCGCAGAGATCTTTATCGCGGCAATTTCTTGGCGAATCTCTCGGGTGTACTTACCGGTCTTGTCGATCAACCAGGCGGTATAAAGCACGTGCAAGCGAAACTGCTTGAGCTGGATAAACGACTCGGCGAGATCGGCTTGCACCATCTGTTTATCTGCTAATCGTTCGCCCTTGGTGCGCCGGCTAAGGGCACGCTCGCAGGCCATATCCAGCGCATACTGACAAACACCTACGGCGCGCATGGCATGATGCACTCGTCCGCCGCTCAAGCGTGTCTGCGAACCGACAAAGCCACCACCCTCGTCACCTAACAGGGCCTCAGCTGGCAGGCGTACATTGTCGTACTTGATATAAGCATGACCACCAAGGCGGCGCTTGCTGTCATCGTATTTCATCTCTATGGGCGTGCCGAAGCCGTGTACATCGCGAATGATCTCGACGCCTGGCATATCCCGGTCAACCAAAAACATTGAGGCGCGCTCTAGTAAGGGTTTGTCAGGACCTGTGATGGCCATCACAATCAGAAAATCAGCCCCTGCACCGTTTGATGTGTACCACTTTTCGCCACTCAGTACCCATTCATCACCATCACGCACGGCGCTACATTTGAACTCACCGGGCTCACCCGCATGGGGCTCGGTCATGGAGAACGCTGAGCGTTTTTCACCGGCTAACAGCGGCTCAAGATACTTCTTCTTCTGTGCCGGGGTGCCGTTGTGTGCGATCAATTCCATATTACCGGTGTCTGGTGCCTGGCAACCAAATACCGTAGGCCCCATGCGAGTGCGACCCAGAATCTCATTGAGCAAACAGAGTTTGACCTGGCCGAGACCAGGCCCGCCTAGGTCTTCACCCAGATGAAAGCCCCACAACCCCTGATCTTTAACCTGTTGCTGAAGACCCTTGATGTAGGCACGCACGGCTTTCAAACTGTCTTCGTCTAACGCATCGCCATTTTTGTCTTCACCGGTCCGCATGAAGTAGTCGAGGGGCTCGACTTCTTGCTCGACAAAATTTTTAACCCAGTCAATCTGTATCTGAAATTCTGGCTCGACATCGAAATCAATCGCCATGAGTCATGCTCCTTGAGCGTTATGCGCTCATATTGTTATTGCGGCCTACTGTAACACCGAAAAACGGACCTGATAAACCCCTGGCACAAAGCACGCTGGCGCAGCCCAGCGCAACCTAGCATCCACAACTCACCTCATCACTCACATCAGCGACACGCGAGATATTTGCCGCAGCCTGCATAACGTGGTCTATTAGGGCATCACTCGTCAGCGACTCAGCAATGCCTGACGTCTAACCTAGGCCTATATACATGATTGATTTATCGCCCTACCCACGCATCCATCTGGCACACCTACCGACGCCGCTACAGCCCTTGCACCGCTTGTCCGCCCATCTTGGCGGACCCACTATTTGGATGAAACGAGACGATTGCACGGGCCTAGCATTTGGGGGTAACAAAACGCGCAAACTCGAGTTTTTGATGGCTGAAGCGATACAAGCCAATGCCGAGTTAGTGGTGACTTTCGGCGCCTGGCAGTCTAACCATGTGCGCCAGACGGTGGCTGCCTGCGCTCAATTGGGCCTTGCCTGCGAGCCAATTTTGTCAGCCAGCGTGCCTATCACCACCGACGCCTACCAGACATCGGGCAATTTTTTCCTCGATCAGCTCATGGGTGCCCGGGTGCATACCACCACGCCCGACAACGTCCGCGAGACCTACGCCGCCCTCAAGGCGCGCGAGACGCGCAAGTTATATGTCGTACCCACGGGAGGCTCCAACGCGACCGGCTCGCTCGGCTATGTGGACTGCGCTCAGGAGCTGAATAAACAGCTCGAAGATCTCGCCATCACCGCCAGCACGGTGATACACGCCTCTTCCAGCGCAGGCACCCAAGCCGGGTTGATTGTAGGCATGAGCGCAGCCAACAAGCCCGTGCCTGTCCTGGGCATCAATGTCTATGAGGCGGACCATGAGCATATGCTGAACAACGTCCGAAGACTGGTCACCGAGACCGCTGAGAAGCTCGGTACAGACGCGATTGGTGACGAGATGATCAACATCAATCATGATTACCTGGGAGAAGGCTACGGTATACCCACAGATGAGATGCTTGAAGCCGTGACGTTGCTGGCAACACTGGAGGGCGTACTGCTAGATCCCGTTTATTCCGGCAAGGCCATGGCGGCCATGATCGATATGATCCGGGCTGGTCGCTGGTCGAAAGACCAGCAGCTGGTCTTCGTTCATACCGGCGGCGCACCAACGCTGTTTGCCTATCAAGACAGGTTTGCTCGTTAAGACAAGAGTACTCGTTAAGACAAGCGCACGCATTAAGACCATCGCGCTTTTCAAAGTTAGGACGCTAACGAATAGAACCGCTTTCGCCGCATAAGGCTTTGCCAACCTACGCCAAGGCATCCCGACATCTCACCACTCGATGCGTCAGATGCTCAGTGCTGGCACTAATCCGCCACAGGATGTTACTCTCAGCAGTATCGACTCAGGCACTCAACCCCACTTATATATAGAGAGCACCCAGCCTTGCTGAATCTAAGAACCCTCGCCCTAGCGGCGACCCTAACCTGCAGCGCCGAAGTTGCGTTGGCCGCAACGCCGGAAGAACTTAACTTTCGCGGCATCTACAAAGAGTTGATTGAAATCAACACCAGCCTGTCCTCTGGTAGCTGCACCGAGGCAGCTAATGCCATGGCAGCGAGACTGCGTACGGCGGGCATGCCCGACAGTGACATCCATGTGATCGTACCCCCTGAGTGGCCCAAGCAGGGCAACTTGGTAGCCACCCTGCACGGCGAGCTTGATGATGACGAGGCGGTTATGCTGCTCGCTCACATCGACGTTGTCGAGGCCAAGCGCGCCGACTGGGAAAGAGACCCGTTCACCTTGATAGAAGAGGATGGTTACTTCTTTGGTCGCGGCACGGTTGACGACAAGGCGATGGCTGCTATCTTCGTTGATGTCATGATGGGCTTAAGCAGAACCAAGCAACCGCTGCATCGTGGTGTAAAACTCGCCCTGACCTGCGGTGAGGAGACGCCCAACACCTTTAACGGTGCCAGCTACTTGCTTGAGCATCATCGAGAATTGATGAATGCCAAGTTCGCACTGAATGAAGGGGGCGGTGGTCGTCTTGATGATCAGCAGCAGCCCATCTTCAATGGCATTCAGGCAGGCGAGAAGGTCTATCAAGACTTTTGGCTGGAAGTGACTAATCCCGGCGGCCACTCTTCTCAACCACGCCCTGACAACGCCATCAATAGCCTGGCCACGGCGCTAGGACAGGTGGCAGCACACACGTTTCCCATTGAATTCAACGGCACCACACGCGCGTTTTTTGCGCGCCGCGCGCAAATGGAGACCGGTCAGCTGGCCAGCGATATGGTCGCGATTCTCGACACACCCCCTAACCCTGAGGCGTTAGCTAGAATCACGCAAAACCCCGGATACAATTCGGTGTTACACACAACCTGCGTCACGACCCTGTTGGATGCAGGACATGCGCCCAACGCGCTACCGCAGCGTGCAGGCGCCAATGTAAACTGCCGAATATTCCCTGGGCACACCCAGGAGTCTATTCGCCAAACTCTTGAGGGAATCGTCAATGACGAACAGGTCATAGTCAGCTTTGTTGATCCACCTGAAAAAACCTCTCCGCCGCCCAGTCTTACGCCCGAGATCCTTGAGCCCATTGAACGACTGACGCAGCAAATGTGGCCAGGTATTCCCGTGATACCCACCATGGTCGCCGGCGGCACTGATGGTCGCTTCCTGACACCCGCAGGCATTCCTACCTACGGCGTCAGCGGTTTGTTTACTGAACCGGGCAAGGTTAATGCGCATGGCTTGAATGAACGCGTACTGGTGAAGTCGTTATACCAGAGTCGCGAGTTTCTCGACCAGCTCGTTAAGATTTACGTGACCGAGCACTAGTCAATGAGGGCTGGTCAATAAGGGCGAGGCTGATAGCGCAGCCCAAACTGAAGCGTAATATCCGGGGCGGTCGCGACATTAAGGTCCTCGACAAAAGCGACCGTTGCCGACCAGCCTGACGGCAGCGACCAATTGATGCCGGCACTCAACAGCAGCGGCGCAGTACCCACTGCCCGCAGCGATGAATGCAGCGGCGCGGCATGACTGTCGAGCTGCGCTTGCAACTGCAGCTGACGCCACACCTTCCATGTGACACCGACACCGGTAAACCATAGGTGCTGTCGTTGCACATGCTGCAATACATCGATTGTGCCTGCGTACAGATAGCCCAACTGAGCATGCCAGCGCACTGCGCCATCTAGCGCGTCGCTCGAATGCAGTACTGACAGGTAATAGTCTTCAGCGCCGCTACCTGTTAGCCCATCCAGACTACCGGTACCGAGTTTTACGCCAGCGCGCAAACTGCTCTGCGAACTACCCGTCGCCCCTATCAATTTTGTCACCGCTATATGACTATCACCCCAGTCACGCCTCGACTCAGTCAGCGATAGGGTCGTCAACTGATCACGGTAGGAATAGTTAAGCTGGTCCTGCGCGACTTGCTGGCGATCGCCGCCCGGCAAACCCCACGTGCTGTGCCAGTCTTCGATAAGGCTGTCGAGTTCACCGCCACTGTGACTCACTCGGGCTACCTCGGCGCTAACCTCCCAACCATGACCTAGGCCCAGGGCCGCCGCCAGCCGCACGGTGCCCGTCTCGCCATCAAAATTGAGCGCTTGTCCGGCGGAGCTCGCCGCCGTGCTCGCAACAGAATAGTTATTCGCCAGACTGCCATTCAAAGCAAGGCTGTATTGACGTGGCGATAACACGGCAGCGTCGCGCATGATGGGCAAACCTAACAAACCAGAAATGGGGGATGTGTTAGTGGTCGGCAAAGGTTCAGCGGACCCGTCAGAAACCCAACAAGTCGCCACAACAAGGCAACACAAGTGCAACAAACCCATGGTTTTAATGGGCATAGCTTTAATGGGCATAGCTTTATTGGGCATCACAAAACTCACGAGTCATCTAAAGCCGCAGCAGACAAACGCTCCCGCGCCAGAACAGCCTCGTAGGCCTTGGTATTGAACTTCTCAGACCCACGGTCAACATCGACCAAAATGACATACAAGCAGGGAATCAAGAACAGTGTAATCACGGTTGCAAACAAAATGCCAAATCCTAACGACACAGCCATGGGTAGAACGATTTGCGCCGTTAAACTCGTTTCCAACAGCATGGGCAGCAGACCAAAGAACGTCGTTAGAGATGTTAGCAAGATAGCGCGTATGCGCTGGGTACCCGCCTGAGTAGCCGCCGTCTCCAAATCCATGCCCTCATCGACCCCGCGATTAACGAAGTCCACCATGATGAGACTGTCATTGACCACCACACCTGATAGGGCAACGATGCCAAACATCGACAGAAAGCTGAAAGGCAAACCCAGAACAACATGGCCGATGATAGCCCCGATGGTGCCAAACGGAATCACTGCCATGATGATTAATGGCTGCAAATAGGATTTCAGTGGAATAGCCATCAATGCATAAATCGCAAACAAGGTCACACTGATCATGAACAAGAGCTTTTGCAGAAAGGTCTGCTCATCGGCGCTGCTGCCGCCGAGCACCAGCTTCACATCAGGAAAGCGCGTCGCCAACAGCTGGGCAAACTCGCCTTGAATAGACTCAACAACGGCCGTCGGTTCGATGATATTCGTATCCGCATTGGCGGTGATAACCACCGCGCGCTTGCCATCGTTGCGAACGATGGTCGAATAGCCCTTCCTGACTTCCATATCAGCGACGGCCAGAAAAGGGATGTCTGCCCCGTCTGGGGTTCGAATAAACATCGTCTCGAGGCTACCGATCGAGGATCGCTCATCCCTTGGATAGCGCACCATCACCTTGACCTCTTCACCATCGCGCTGCATCCGCTGGGCTTCGATACCATAGAAGCCTGCCCTCACCTGGCTCGCCAAGTTATCCCGCGTCAGGCCGAGCAACGCTGCACCCGGCTTCAAGTCGACATTAATTTCCTGAGCGCTACTGTTGCTCGTGCTCTCAATATCATAAACGCCCGTAAACTTTTGCAGCTCTGCCTGCAGTAACACCGCCGCCTCATCGAGATGAACACTGTTGCTACTCAACAGCTGGAAATTGAAGGTGGTACCGCCACCCTGCACGATCGAACCATTAGTCTGCAGGCTTTTGGTGCCGGGAATCGATCCCACCCGCTCGCGCCAGGCCGAGGCCAACTCGATGGCGTTCACCTCGCGACTGTTGGACTTATCAATTTCAACAAAAACACGGCCCGATGAGCCGAAACTGAACTCAACAACATGTTTAATGAAACGCTCGTCTTCAGGCCGTTCGGCATCGATAGCGCGAATCGCCGCGGCGACGCGACCTGTGACCTTGACGGTTTGACTTTCTGGCGCGCCATCGACCACTTCGATCCTGGCAGACAAGTAGTCGCTCGGCAGCGCCGGGAACACGACGACGCGCACCAACGGACTCGCGACAAGACCTATCGCCATGGCTAACAACGCGATAAACAATGCGACGGTGCTATAACGATGTTTGATGGCCAGAATCAGCAGCGGCTGATAGCGCCGCGCAACAAAGCCTTTAAACCAGTGTGCGAATTTATCTTGTACTGCTCGAATGCGATCATTGTCGCCAGCGGGAGGCAGTGGCCGCATAGCCGCCAGGTGCGCCGGCAAGATAAATTTCGATTCGATCAGTGAAAAAATCAGACACAAAATAACCACACCACCGATGGCAGCAGCCGTGGTCGCCGCTGGCCCCTCCATCATCAACATCGGCGTGAACGCCGCAATGGTCGTCAACACCCCAAAGGTGGCTGGCATCGCGACGCGATAGGCGCCGCGCGTCACACTGTCCAGCGACATGCCAGACCGCTCTACTTCGCTTTGGGCACTCTCACCGATAATAATCGCATCATCGACGACGATGCCTAACACCAAAATAAAGCCGAACAAACTCAAAATATTGACACTGATGTCTGCCAATGGCATCAATGACAGGGCGCCGAGAAAACACACGGGCAAGCCAACGATCACCCAAAAGGCCAACTGCATGCGCAAGAACAAACCAAGCACGATGAACACCAACAAGACCCCGTACCAGAGGTTATCCAGCATCATCAGTATCACGGAGTCGAGGTAGTAGGAGGCATCCAACCACGCATCAATACTCACCTGAGGCGGCAGCGTTGCTGTTTTTTCATCAACATACGTATTGACGGTCTCAGAGATATCCAGCGCATTCTGATTGCCTACCGCGTACACCTGAATACCAAGACTGCGTTTGTTATCAAACAACTGATAGAAATTGGCTTCGACAAAGCCATCGGTAATGGTCGCCACATCACCCAACAACAATCGGGTGCCGTCGTCACGCACCCGTAGGGGCACCTGTTCAAAGTCATATTGATGATAGGCCTGCGACTCTGTACGCAGCAAAATATTGCCTGCTGCTGTCTTTAACGCACCCGCAGGCAAGTCAATAGACGAGCCGCGAATCGCGGTGGCGACGTCCTGCAAGGTCAAGTCGTACAGGCGTAATTGTGCTTCGCTGATTTCGATACTCAGCTCATAGGGCCTATTGCTGCTCATATTGGCCGAAGTGACACCGGGTAAATCGAGGATTTCGTCACGGACTGTATTGGCATAGGCCTTCATGGCCAATTCATCCAACTCCCCAGAGACCTGCACGAACATCACCATGCTGAGGGTTTCGCGCTTGTAAATACGCGGTTTTTCCATACTCGGTGGAAACCCCGAAACACGATCCACCGCCAGCTTGGCTTCATCAAGCAGTTCTTGCACGTCGAAGTCACTGCTGACATCTAGGGTAAGACTTGCGGTGCCCTCGCGCATGGTGGCCTGCAGCTCAGAGATACCTTGCACGCCTTTCAGGCTGTCTTCTATCTTGGTCACCACCGTCGCTTCAATTTCTGTCGGCGAGGCACCCGGATAAATCACTTCAATGACAATCTGGTCGAGTTGACTGTCAGGCGTCGCCTGAGTACGAATCGTAAACGCCGAGACAAAGCCCATAATGACAATCAGCATCATCAACAGATTCGCGGCAACGGGATTGCGGATGAACCAGGCAATAATGCCAGTCGGTACTGGCTCGAGCTTTCGCGGCGGGTTTTTAGATGACGGGCTATGGGGGGAATCAGTCATTATTAAGGCCTGTCACTCGTGCCTCTTTATTCAATAACGCCTCTTTATCCAACAATGGCTCTTCTTCCAGTAATGGCTCTTCACCCAGCAACGTATAGTTGACCTGCATACCCGGCAACGGATTATCCAGCGGCGTCATCAGCAACAACTCACCGTCATCCACCCCACTATCCACGTAGACAAAATCCTCGTCAGCCCGCACCGATTGAATGTGGCGTTGCGTCAGACGACTGTCACTATCAATAATCCAAATCTTGTTACCTGGCCGCACTGCCGACCGTGGAATACGCGCCATCGCGTCGAACTGCCGACCCGCAATACTGGCCTTCACATAATTGCCCACGCGTAAGGGAGCGCCGCCCGTTGTATAGGGGTCGCGCACCTGGGCTATGGCATAGAGCACACGATTCCGTCGATCCATAACGGCCTCAACACGAACAATCTCAGCCTCCCAGCTCGCTCGACCAGGCAGGACAATGGAGTCGAGGCGCGCGGCTATTGTATGCGTGTCGTTATTCGTCACATCTGGCAGATCAAGAAATTCGACGTCGTGGAGCGGAATCGGTAACCGTACCTCCACCACGTCCATAGCAAATATCACCCCTATCGGCGTACCGGGTGTCACGTACTGCCCGATGTCAACATTTCGTGCCTCAACAAGGCCGTCATATGGCGCTTGCAGTCGAGTGCGTTGCAAATCGCCTTGCTTGCGTATTAAGTCTGCCTCTGAAAATGCCAGATTGGCCTTGGCTTCATTGATTTGTGGCTTGCGCAACGCCAAGTCGGAGGGTTGCGCCCCACCTCGACTACGCTGCCACTCGGTCGCCACATACGCTGCCAACCCTTCTTGCTCAGCTAGCTTTAGATTCGACGTCGCAACACTGGCACGACTTTTTTGAACCTCGGCTAAATAATTCCTGTCATCAATCGTCACGAGTACATCACCAGCACTGAAAGTACCGCCAGCAACGAACCGCTCATCGATGGACGTCACCACCCCAGACACTTCCGCCACCAGACTGGTGCGGGTCTTCGCCACAACTTCACCCTGAGTCTCGACCGTCATGGTCAGAGGCAAGTTGATAAGCCGGATCGCATCGACTGAGATGATCTGCACAACCGGCTCTTGCGTCACCGTCGAGGAGGACGTCAAACTTAAGCCATAAGCGACAGCAACACCTGCCAATACAATAAGGCTAGGCAGGAAAAATCGTGTCCTAAGCAGCCTGTTTACCCAAGAGAAACTCATGCGTCTGACACTCCGCTACGGACTCGACGAGATTGCTGAATGTGCTCATACGCGAGCTGAATTTGGGCATGTTTTTCTGCCGCGATAGCCGTCATTTCTTGCGGCACGCCCTCGATCAATAGTAATTGCGGATCATGCTCACGTAACAGATGCTCGTAACGTTGCTGCACATCGTTGTCGCCCGCCTCTATCGACAGATCAAGCAATTGATAGCAGTGTTCGAGGTTATCTGGCGTCGATTGGTAGACCGCGAGGATCACCGGGTATTCATCGGCGAGCCCGAATATCGTCGCCGCCGACTTGATCATCGACTCTTCATTGGCGTCATAATCAAAGTCTGCATGGGCAAGAATCAACATGACTTCGAGCATGCTCGCCAGCGCCTCCGGGGCGTCACGGAACTGCGAGTAGAATGCCCGGGCATGGGTTTCAAAGCTGTCTGACTGACTGACTGAATCCTTAAAGGTTTGATAAGCCTGGTCCGCCGAGGCGGACGAGAGCTTGAATTTTTCCTGGATAATCGCTCGCACCGCCGCAAACTCTGTGTCGCTCACACGACCATCGGCCTGCGCCAGCTTACCCAGCATGGCGAACGTCGCAGTAAAGAAGACGCTGTTTTTAAGATCACGCTCAGACAGCGCCACGCCAAAAAACTCACGTGGTGGACGGTCCAGTAGCTGATGCCCCAGGGCAACGCCTGCCAATGCCGCCCAAGGACCCGCAAAGGGGCCGCCGAGCACATAGCCAAGCGTACCCCCGACGATTTTTCCGATTATGCGCATTCAGGAAACCTCATGATCAAAAGACCGGTCGCGTATCATACCGCTATAATCGGTATCGGCAACCGTGCAGCTAGCCCGCCCAGCGCCGCCTTGCCCACCCTCTCGCCTGAACGCCGCCCATCGGGTACACTTCGACCCTGTCTTGCCTTGCTATCCAAAAGAGTGAATGCCTGAATTATGTTATTAACACTGCGCAGCTTGTCCTTACTCACACTGTGTTTATTCGTCGGCGCCTGCAGCCCTGAGAAACCCATTGAAACTGCCGAATCAGCGACCGAAAACCTATCGATCAATGACTGGTTCGACCTGAAGTATGAGCAAGAACTGCAGCAATCACCCACAAGCATGGCATTTCAGGGGCGTAAAGACCGCAACGACGAAATTGACGCATTTACCTACGACGTCTTTCTCGAGCAATTGGCCTTGAAGAAACAAACCGTCGCCGACCTGCATAAGCTGTATACCTATGAAACCCTGACTCCCAGTGAACAAGTGTCCTATGACCTCTGGACCTATCAATACGAACAAATGGTGTTGGAAGAGCAGTTTTTCTACGATGGCCTATTCTTCGATCAGATGAACGGGGTGCAGAGTTTTTTCCCTACTTTCCTCATCAATTTTCACAAGGTTGATAATGCCGCTGATGTCGAGGCCTACATATCTCGCATAAAGGCCACTGAACTCAGGGTCAATGAAGCCTTGGCCATCGCTCGAAAGTCTTCCGCGCTAGGGGTGACAACGCCTGGCTTTGCCATTGACGGTGTCATTAAGCAAACACGCGCCATCATTAGCGGGGCGCCTTTCCCGTCAGCACAACCGAGCCAAGGCAGCACCGTCGATGACAGTATCATTGAAGGCAGCGGCATTGAAGACAGCGCGCTTTGGGCGGACATCAAACAAGAAATCAACACACTGCTTGAGGCCGGCAGTATTAGCCAAACACAGGCTGACAGTCTACAGGCCAAGGCCAGAACGGCACTCATAGAAAACTTCCAACCCGCCTACCAACGCATCATCGATTGGTCAGAGGCGCAGAAGGATAAAATTCCTACCGTGTCTTCCGGTATCGGCAGCCAACCGAACGGCGCCGCCTACTACCGATATCGTGTGCAGAACCAGACATCGACGACTATGACGGCGGACGAAATCCACCAGATTGGCCTCGATGAGGTCGCTCGGATTCGCATCGAGATGCTGTCTATCATGCAGGACGTGGAATTCGAGGGCGATCTCGCGGCCTTCTTTGAGCATGTGCGCGACGGCAAATTTAACTACTTCCCAGACACAGACGAGGGTCGCTTGGCGTATATCGAGGGCGCAACCAAGGCCATTGAATCGATGAAAACGCAGCTACCTGACTTCTTTGGTATTTTGCCAAAGGCAGATCTCATCGTTAAACGTGTGGAAGCGTTTCGCGAGCGGGACGGCGCCGCACAGCACTACTACGCAGGCACACCTGACGGCAGTCGCCCTGGCATCTACTACGCTCACCTGTCTGACATGACCGCCATGCCAAAAAACCAGGTTGAGGCTATCGCCTATCATGAAGGTATACCGGGCCACCATATGCAGATATCTATCGCCCAAGAACGCCAAGACGTGCCGAGGTTTCGCACCCAGGCACACTCCACCGCCTACTCGGAAGGCTGGGCACTGTATGCAGAGGTACTTGCTCGTGAAATTCCTGGCGCCTATCCCGATCCTTATACGCGCTTTGGCCAGATGACCTCAGAGATTTGGCGGGCGGTACGGTTGGTGGTTGACACGGGCTTGCATACCAAAGGCTGGACGGAGCAACAGGCCATTGATTATTTTATGGCAAACTCGCCTGAACCGCTTGAAAGCGTCACATCAGAGATTCAACGCTATATCGTCACCCCTGCACAAGCGCTGAGCTACAAAATTGGAATGATGAAAATCATGGCGCTGCGTCAAAAAGCCGAAAAGACGCTGGGTGACAAGTTTGATATTCGCGGTTTCCATGACACGATCCTAGGCAGTGGTGCTCTGCCGCTGCCCCTTCTGGGGCGTCAGGTTGATCGCTGGATTGCCACGGTGCTTGCCCAGGCCTGATTCACGCTCCGCATCAGGCACCTTGCCCAATGCGGATATCGCGAAGCGCAACGACGCTAGCTTGCAGCGGGGATATCGAAGTCGCTGGCGTCATGACGCTCAATAACACGCGTCTCTTCCGGACCCCACGATCGATTCACCCGACGACCGCGCTGCACGGCAGGCCGCTCTTCGATGGCTTTTGCCCAGCGCACCACATTTGTGTAGGACGCGACATCCAGAAACACGGCTGAATCATAGATGTTGTGCAACACCAACGCGCCGTACCACGCA
>Ga0307488_10002419_pt1 | contig 15805 bp, 13 predicted proteins | sample SB02metaG_FD_202248 | JGI IMG/M metagenome (GOLD analysis project Ga0307488, IMG submission 202248) | Sea-ice brine microbial communities from Beaufort Sea near Barrow, Alaska, United States - SB 0.2 | ecosystem: Environmental > Aquatic > Marine > Coastal | place: USA: Alaska | collected... | reverse complement strand
CTGTGCCTCTCACTATAGTAAGTAATTGTTCGCATTTTTGGGCTCCTTTATTATTACTTAAGATAACATCTTGTACTTGATTCCAGCGAAGGCCATAATCAAGCGCATTTGTTTGAGATTTATTGAGTTTTATAGCGCTATTGTAGGCTTCGGATAGGGTCATATTTGCATCCTGCCTCATCAAAAATTCAATAGCGTTAACCGTACCTCCTCTAAAATTAAGATCCTTTCGATCCTGGACACTGCCAGTATATCCAACCTGTGCCAGACTAAGCCCGAGACTTAGACCACGTATCTGGTGTTCTGGGATTGTCAAGGCAGTGTCATAAATTTGTAAATTGTTTGGATCTAGATTTTCTGCCCGGAGGACTTGCATGGCTTTAAGTATGTTTTTATTGTAGGATGGGGCTTGCACCTCGACTCTGGTAAGGCTAAATTGAATCACACCACGGACTTGATTAGGGTTCAGTCCCTGCAAACTTTCAAAAGCTGGATGGGTTACTTCCCAATTACGAGCCCTCCCTGTTATTTGATCTATACCCTTTAGGGTATGAGATCCATAGTTTTCGCTAGTCACCTGCTCCCTGGTAAGACTATAATATGCCACTCCTTTGGTTTGGTTCTGGTTCAGTCCCTGCACCTTTTCAAAAGCATCTTGGGCTAATTCCGGATTACGATTTCTATTTGTTATTTTATGCATGGCAAATAGGGTGTGAGATCCATAGTTTTCGCCAGTCACCTGCTCCCTGGTAAGACTATAATATACCACTCCAGTGGTTTGGTTCTGGTTCAGCCCCTGTACCCTTTCAAAAGCTAGTTGGATTAATTCCGGATTAAGATCTCCATCTGTTATTTCTTTTATGGCAGTCAAGGTGTGGTAACCAAAGTGTTTACTTGTCACCTGCTCCCAAGAGAGTCCAAATTCCAACATTCCACGATGTATTAAGGGAGAGAATCTGAGACCAATAAACTCCCTAGAAAGTCTTAATTCTCTCATTTTAATGGCTTCGTGGTTTGTAAGACACTGTTAATTCCTCTACCTTGATTTCTAGCGTTTTCTTCGTTATTCATAACCCAACTGTTTATTTTAATTTTATTTTTTACTCTCAAATAAAAATTAACTAATAAAAAACGTTTAGGGCAATCGCTCAACACGTAAGTAGTTTATATGTAGGAACTCCCCTAGTTAAAGTTATAAGATAAATAAAGCCTATCGGCGTGAAAATATTTTCAACACCATGCATAAGTCTTTACTGATGTTAATGAAATTCTTTGAAAAGTTCCTTATCGATAATGGATATACTAATTTAGCTGGGATATAAAGTTAATAGAAAAACTTAATTTTGTAAAATGAAAAAACCACGAAAAATTTACATCACTAATTTTGGACGAGAGATAATAGAAAAACAGGCCTATGATAGTGGTTTTTTAGATGCTCCTGCTCCGAGTAATAAAAATAGGTTAAAAAACGTGCGCAAAAACCTTCCATCGTTTTCAATAAATAGTTGCCAAAAGCCCTTTACTTCGAGTACAATCAACTTATATCTTAGCTTCGGTAAGTGTTAGAATGCGCATAGGCGCACAAACGCTATCCAGTATGCAGCTATGCTTGGAGCATAATAGTTCTTTACATAAAAACAGGCTATTTTTCTAATTCGCTTAAGTTCCTTATTTCAATTTCTAACGATTGCAAGTTAACAACGGCTAACTGAAATTGTGAAATGATATTCATTTTTGATTCTTGAGCAGATACTTTTAAATTGCGAAACAGATCCAAGTAATAATTAATTCCTTCTTGTAAGTTTGCCGCGAAAGCTTTTAAGTATTTCTCTTGGTTTTTAACAGTTTCGCTTTGTGCTTCTTCAATTTTATTTTTCAAATAATCTAAGTAAAGATTCAGTTCTTTAATAAACATATTTGGTCTATCTATTCGAGAAATCATATTAGATCTTCCGTAAATATGGTCTGTGACCTCTATTAAACTCATTTTTTTTGAGAAATAAGCCATATTAGGTCCGGGACAAATTGCAACACCCTTCCCTTCCGTTTTTGTATCTAAATCATGTATCAATAACGCTGAAGTTCCTAAGCCTACACAAATACAAGATTTCTCAACAATTTTAGTGTATTTTGCATTGTATTCTTCATCGTTTAAGGGCTTTGAATCTAATTCTTTAATTTTTAAATGTTGATATTGTCTTGAAGCTGTACAAATACTTTGATCTGTAAACTCTTTATTAATCGCTATATATTTTTTAGGGCAAGAGCTACCAGGTCTTCCTTTAGCAATTAAAATTTTTTTTTCAAGGTCTTTAGAATTTCCGCGAAGGTTATTAAAAGGAATGCCTAAAGGAGAAATGTGGCTTAAATACAAATCATCTTCTTTAGCATCTAGAAGCCTATTTATGGTAGTTTGGTCTACATTAGTCACTTCAGGAACAACTAAAAATGGAGATCCCCAACCAACAGAGTCTACTTCGTAGTGTTGCAATAAAAAATCATGTTCTTCACTTGTACCAACACCGCCTTGAGCACTTATTTTTATTGGTAATGGGGTTTTAGGAACTTCTTTATTTTTATCTATCAGTGCTTTAATATAGACCTCATGAAGTGCTGAAATTAAGACTTTTTTATTATTTTTAAAGCTTTCTAAAATTGGTCCTAAAAGAAATCCATTCGTTGCAAACGCATGACCACCGCAATTAAGGCCCGATTCTATTCTAAATTCAGACACCCAAATTCCTTTTTTTGCCAAAAATTTTCCTTGAATGAATGCTGAACGATAATCACTTACTTTTAAAACTATTTTCTTTTTTAAAAGACCATGAACAGGGTAGAAATCTTCAAACTCTTCAATATATCCGTAAAGGCGCGGATTCATTCCAGCTGATAAAATTAAGGATGATGAGATATTACTATTTGCGAAACCGCGCAAAGCAGCATGTGCATCATTATAAATAGCAGGCAGTGGCTTGTTTTCAATATAATTATCTTTATCGATCTTCGTCATAATATTAACGTCAAGACTTCCCTTTACCAAGTGTTTTTCTGCCCATTTTCTAACCTCACTCGTTGCAATAGGAATTGACATCATAGACATAAACTCTTTTTTTAATGAAGAATCTTTCGGCAACAAATTAAAATAAGCTTTTAGCACATCCATTTTTTCGAAAGAAATTTTTTTTATTTCTTCAAACTTTTCATCAATTAAATCATTTATTAAATTTAAATAAGAAGTGATCCGTTTCGCCCTGAAATCATCTATTTTATCACTAATTTCAGCATACATCCGATTGTGTTTTCTACAATATGTTTTTCGCATTTTTTCAAGTAGCATATCATCTACTAATGAGATGACCGAATCTATGCCTAAATGTGAAACTTTTAACGGGGTATCTATTGTAAACCCAATTCCCATCACTGGGATGTGAAATGTATGCATCTTTTTTTTATTTTAGAAATCTTTTTTCTTTGCTTTAATCACTACCATTAAGATAGGCAAAATCATCCAAAGAAACAACATTAAAAAAGAGAGAATCAACCCCCTATTCGTTCCGAAAAATTGTTTAAATATGGCTCCAGTATAGCCTAATAACGCAGAGATGTCTAACTTTAATAATATTAAAGTTCGAGATAAATCAACTGGGTTTAACATGGTTCCTATTAAAGACAATTTATCTAATGGATACTCTTCAAACAAGATTAAAGACAGTAAGAAAATACCATCATAAATAATCGTCAAAAACAGCCATAGTAAAATAGCATAACCAAAACCTTTTATCTTGTTTTCGTGCGATAATGCGATGTTAAATGCCAATGCCGTAAATATAAATGTAAGAAAGGTTCCGGTAATTAAAAGCAATGAAAAATCCCAAATTGCATTCGATTTAAACAAGCCATAAAAAACAAAAGGAAGTCCTAAACCTAGCACTAAACTCATAGAAAGCGACAAAGAAACGCCTAAATATTGCCCTAAAAAGATAGAAGATCGTTTTAAAGGTTGCGCCAACAAAAGTTCTGTAAATTCTGTAGAATTATAGTAATACATAACACCAAAAATGGTTCCTATCAAAGGAACTAAGACAATAATAACGTTCATTAAAGTTATGACAGCTTTTGAGAGATCGTTATTTAAAAACAGGAGTACTATACCTAGAAATAAATAAAAAGCGAAATACACATAACTCCAGCGACTTCGTATTAAATCGTAAAAACTATATTTTAATATTTTAAGCATGATTTTCTATTAATATGGATGCAATGGCGTGTTCAAAATCGGGTTGATTGGTTTTTACTTTTAATTCTGAAACACTCCCCTTAAAGTAAATTTTTCCTTCTAAAAGAAATACAATTTGATCGGATACTTCCTCAACAAAACTCATAATATGCGAGGTGATTAAAATGGTTTTTCCCTGGGCTTTTTCGGCTTGAATTAAATCTTTTAATCTAATAAGTGAAATAGGATCGAGTCCAGAGGTTGGCTCATCTAAAATAATGAGTGGACTATCAAACATAAAGGTTAAAACAAGGTTTACTTTTTGTTTTGTTCCACCAGAAAGATTGCCTAATTTTTTATCTAAAATGGATTCTAATTTAAATAGATGAATTAATTGCTCATCCTTCGCTATTTTCCCTCTTAAATCCTTAATCATTGTTATGATTTCTTTGACTTTAAGATTGCTAGGGAAATTTGCAATTTGAGGTAAATAATCTATTTCGTTTCGATACGCCGAATTGTTTTTAATGCTTTGTTCCAAAACAGTAATTGTTCCTTTATCTGGAATAACCATTCCTAATATAGATTTAATAATCGTTGTTTTGCCCGAACCATTTGGCCCAAGAACAGCAAAAATACCTCCTTCTTCAATATTTAGATCGACCCCTACTAGCACTTTATTCTTGCCAAATTTTTTATGTAAATTTTGAATGCTTACCATGCTTTTTTTTTCATTAAAGGATTGTTGTCTAAAAGATTATCTGGCGTAAATATTGGAGATACTTTTTCAGAAAAATCTATGAGATCAATAAATAAACTGCGCAGTAAAATAATCGTTTCTGGCGTTCTGTTTACAATATATGAAAACAGTTTTACAGGCCTATAAGCAACATCTCCAATACCGTTTTTATCTAAATCGTACCCTGTATAATTGCTCCAGTAATTTCTATCGAACACATTATTATTCACATTGCTATTGTAGGAAATATCGAAAGAATTATACAAGAAATTATTTTCAGAAAAATGGTTAGAATAACAACCTCCCCTTACCTTAATTGCCCACCCGTTGTTGATGAAATTATTGTTTTTATAAACAATTCTATTAGATCCTTCGATGTTGATGCCTATGGTGTTTTCTTCAAAAGTATTTCCAATTATTTCGGCGTCATTTATTTCTTTTAAAAGCATTCCGTAGGATGCTGTTCCCCAGTTTTCTTTAAACGTATTGCTATACATTTTAATTTTTTTCGAAAACATGATTGCAACACCGGCACCGTTGTTTTTGAACGTATTATCTTGATAGATATCGTTGTTTGAAAACATAAAATGCAACCCGTAACGTAAATTTTGTTGGCTTACATTGTTCTTAATTAAACAATTATCTGAAAATTCTAAATAAATGCCGTCTCGCATATGTTGTACGTCATTATTTTCAATTTCTATATGATTACTATACCATAACTGAATTCCGTTTCCCGAATTATATTCCTGTATCGCATCACCAATTATTTTGTTGTGATAGATTTTTCCATAACTCGATTTTTCTATGTAGATACCAAAAAATAACTTCTCTAACAAAAGATTTTTGATTACAAAATGTTTGCTTGCTTTAACACGAATAGCCGCGTAATCTTCGGTATAACTGGTCCCTACGTTTATAATGGATAAGCCATCAACAGATACATCATCTGAAATTACGGTAATAATTTCGCCTTCTAATTCACCATCAATTATAGGATGGTTTTCACCAATAATAGTTACTGGTTTGTCAATTAAAAGATGGTGTTCTTTATACGTTCCTTTTTTTACTACAATAGTATCATAATCCTTGGCTTGAGCTATCGCTCTTTTTAATGTAGGAATAGCACAGGTGCTGCATACTTCAATTTTTTGAGCATAGTTAGGATAAGTCATTAAAGTAACAAATAAAAAAATAGCTATTTTGTACCTCATCCTAGTTTTTTAAATGCGCTAGTAATTGGTTCCAGGTGTATAGTGTTCCACCTTTTTCCGATTGCATTTTTAGAGCGTCTTCTTCCGTTTTAAATGCAGATAAAAATCCTCCCATCGGACTTCGAATATTTTTACTTACTAAAAAGCTGGCTTTGGTAGCATCAATGAGAGCTTCGGGTTCTGTATAATTATTTGAAAGGTATAGTTCTATTTCTGAAGGGTTAAACTCACTTAAAAAATGAATCATACATTCTGATGAGTCAAATTTATAAACTTTGCCTTTTTTGGTGACAATTTCGGCAGCATGTACTTTATCTACAATAGTCATCTTGCAAAAATAACACCCATCACTCCCATAGTTTATGGCTTGTGGAGACACATTACAACCGTAAAATAACAGCAATAGTGAAATAATGAATACTTGTTTTCGTATTTGCATAAGTTCGTGTTTTATTCTATCCTCAATCCCTCCCAAAGTAAAGACTTGATGAAGATGGTTTTTTTGTTGTGTTACTTTATAATACTATTTTTGTTTTTTGTTTTTTCCCCTCCAAATAGGCAATTAATGAGCTTGCAATACCTAATCCTAAAAAGAGAGCGCCTAATCTTGGATATGAATGTGCTTTAAAGTTTAAAATATCTTTTGAACCAAAAATAGGTGGTTGAAAGCCCATGGCTGTTCCATCTTCATTGGTAAATTGCATAATCGCATTTGGATCTAAATCGTGTCCATAATTGTGTTCCCATAAGTAAAAATCGTACATCCCAGCAGCACTTAAAACAATCATTAAAAGAAACCATGCTAAAAACCATTTATAATTGCCTTTAAAAGCGATAATTAGCCCAATTATGCTAGAAATTATAATCCCTATGGGAAATATTTTAAATTCAGGGATGGCTTTAGGAATGTATTTCATACCAACATAATGATTCATTAAATTGATATTCTTAATATCATGTGGATGTGTATCTGAGAAATCATTGATATAAATATCCATTCCTAACGGAATAGGATATTGTGGTGCCTCTAATGTGATATTCCATATAGGAAAAAGAAATAGTGCTAAAGGGAATAGTGCTGCGAGAAGCATAATAATGTTTGACTTTTTCATCTTTATATTTATCGAGAAAACGAGAATCTCTTTTTAATTAGTACCCCCTTTTGTTTGGCATATACAAAGCTTAAAAGCTTTTTATAATTCGCGTTTATTATTAAGAAATTCATGTCTTTGCCAAAATAAAAAAGGCGAGAGCGATACTTCAACTCTCGCCAGGTTGGGGGAAATAAACACAAACATAAAAACCCCCTAAATAATTATCAAAAATCTTCTCCTAATGTCCAAGACAAATCAATGCTCGATGATGCAGGAGAAACTCTTACGTATCCTTGCATTTCTTGATGCAGCGCAGAACAGAAATCTGTACAATAAAATGGCCAAACTCCCACTTGCTTAGGTTTCCAAATAAAAGTTTCGGTTTGTCCTGGCATAATGAGTAATTCAGAAGTTTGAGCTCCAATCATTGCAATTCCATGAGGGGCATCGTAATCTTGCTCTACATTGGTTACATGGAAATATACTTTGTCTCCAACTTTAACCCCTTCAATGTTATCTGGTGAAAAATGACTCCGTATCATGGTCATATAAATATGTACCTCGTTTCCATTTCTTGTTACCTTGGTATCTGCATCCGATAGCACCGCGTATGGATGCTTATTCTCATCAAGATTAAAAATCTTTTTAGATTTGGATCTTATTAAATCGGCAGGAATACCGGCTGCATAATGCGGCTCACCAATGGTTGGGAAATCTAATAATAAGTCCATTTTATCTCCAGTAATGTCATATAGTTGTGCAGATTGTGTGACTTCTGGACCTGTTGGCAAGTAACGGTCTTTCGTGATTTTGTTCATTGCTAACAAGTATTTACCAAATGGTTTTGCCGAATTCCCGCCCGGAATCATTACGTGACCTACAGAATAATAGGTTGGTTTTCTATCAATGACGTCCCAATTACCTAGTTCCCACTTTACCACTTCAGACGAAATAAAGAAACTTGTATAGGCGTTTCCTTGCCCATCAAACTCTGTGTGCAATGGTCCTAATCCTGCTTGTTTTACGGTACCTGCAAGGACCTCTTCAAATTGTAAGATAGGAATTCCATACGCTTCACCATCAAATTTTTTATTTTCAATAGCCTCCAACATTTTTGTAAAGGAATGTACCGTAAGGTTTGCTGAAAGTTTACCGCTCCCAACAATATATTCACCTGACGGGTCTACATCACAACCATGAGGAGATTTTGGTGTTGGTAACAGATATACGGCTCCCGGTATATCTATGGGGTTCACCGTTAAAACTTCTTTTTTCATGGTAGATGTTGCCGTATGTGTAGATTCGTTATACACATTATGTGCATAATTTACTGCCATTTTAGTTCCACCACCATTATTTACATATTCTTCAATTTTTTTCCAATTAATTGCTGCAATAAAATCTTTATCATTTTGTGACGCATTAACTTCTAATAAGCTATGAGCTTCTTCGGTATTATAGGTTGTGAAAAAGAACCAACCATGAGATTTTCTGCGACCAGGATGCGATAAATCGTAATCAAAACCTGGCATCATAATTTGAAATTTAATGTCCATATTTCCATCTTTTGGATCTACAGAAATAAAAGACAAGGCTCCTTTAAAGTTGCCTTTATACGCTTTAATAGGCACATCTCTTTGGGGAACTGGCACAGAAAAACGAGTTCCAGCAACCACATACTCGGTGTTTTCTGTTACAAAAGACGAACTGTGATTCCCTGCACTATTCGGAATTTCAATGATTTCGGTAGTTTCAAAAGTTGTTAAATCTATTTTTGCAATACGTGGTGTATTGTTTCCGTTAATAAAAACCCATCTCCCATCTAATGTCCCATCAGTTTGCGAGATGTCTGGATGGTGAGAATCATCCCAAGGAATAAACCCATGAGAAGTTTCTAACATTGGTTTTGTTTCTTCGTTATAACCATAAGCTTTTTCTGGATCTTGAGAGAATACAGGAATTACTTTGAATAACCGCCCTGATGGTAACCCGTAAACCGCTAATTGCCCACTAAATCCGCCAGATACAAAAGCATAAAAGTCATCGTATTCGCCTGGAGCCACATACACTTTTTCAGCAGCATTAGAACTTAATGCGCTCGTTGATTTTGATGATTTGCCAGTATCGCAACTTGTAAAAGCGATGGCAACAATTAAAAAGCTTGTTACTGTTTTTAAAATATTTTTCATGATTTTAATATTTCTAGTTCGTATTTTTATTCTGTTGGTGGCAACATTACTTTATCAATCACGTGAACAATGCCATTCCCAGCTTTAATGCTAGCAATTATCTTAGCGCCCCCAATATATACATCGTCCCCTTTTACTTCAACTTGCACATACCCATTATTCGCTTGCCCTAATTTTTTAAATTTCTTAAGGAAGGCTTTAGAATAGTTACCTGGTGTTACATGATATTTCAAAATATTTGCTAACGCATCTTTGTTTTCTGATTTAAGCAAGTTTTCCACAGTGCCTTCTGGTAATGCTGCAAAGGCATCATTGGTTGGTGCAAAGACCATTAATGGGCCTACATTTACTAAAACATTTTCTAATTTGGCAGCCTGTACAGCGGCCACAAGCGTTGTATGATTCTTTGAGTTGATGGCTATTTGTAAAACATTAGGAGTAGAATCATCGTATTTTATAAAGGCCTGTCCCTGTTTTTCATCAACTTGGTTAGTCTCTGTAATTATCTTTTCTTCTGCTTGTGTCTCTTTATTATTTTTACAATTAAAGAAAAGTACCAGTAGAAAAACACTAAATAATATTTTAAGATTCGTTTTCATATGTGTATTGTTGTTATTGTTTATAGGTCTCACCTGCCTACTCTAAGCAGGTGTAATTCGCAGGGTATTATGGAACTTTAAAATCCACAAACGCTATGCTCATTTCGTATCTCTAATTACTTTAAAGTTCGAAAGTACTCGAGAACAGCTCTTGCATCTTCCTGAGAAAGATTTTGATTTGCCATGGGAGCACTATTAAATTCAATCAGTAATGCTTTTGCTAAAGGATCTTTTTGAATCATTTCTTCAGGATTTAAAATCATATTCATAACCCATTCAGGCGTTCTGCGCGTCATGATTCCATTTTGTGCTGGGCCAATAAATTTTCTATCTGGCCTATGGCAGGCAGTGCATAGTTTAGCATATATCTCTTTACCATGAGCAACCATTTCTTTATCTATTTCTGCAGGCAATTCAAGAGATGTAATGGGCCCAATACCTTTGTTGGTTAAATCAATACTTTCAGAAGGAAGAATCGTTTCCGTCTGAGTTGATGTTTTGGTTTCGGTTGTGGGTTTTTTGCCATAAGAAAATCCGTCCTTCTTTTTCGCATCTTTATCTCCACAACTTATAAGTAATGATATAAATAATACGATTAAAAGATTTATTGCTTTTTTCATAAGTATAGATGTGTTTAATACTGCAAATTTAGTTAGCCGAGAGGGTTTATAATATGATATAAATCATACATGGTATAAAAAAATCATTTTTTTAAAAATAAATTGTTCCCTTCTTTTTTTTTAGATGCTTTTAAATGTGGCAACAGTGGTACATTATACCACTGGACTATTATCTAAAAAAGTAACTTTCTTATTATTTATAGGTATCCAAGTATTATGATATCTCTATTTCTTTCTATTGGCGAGCTCATGTGAGTTTGAGTGTGCGAAAAGACAAGCTGGAAAATGCTCAACGAGCATGACGCGCCTTTTGACTTTGAAAAAGAGAAACGCAGCACGCAAAAAATAACAAATTTTAAGCCATCAATAAGCCTAAGTCATGGTAAGTGAAAATGCTAGACTTTGGGTTTGGGACTTTTATTTATTCTATAAGAAACATTGTAGGTGCATCGAATTGCCTATGTATTCGGCCCCGATAAGTTCGGAGAACTATTCTAAATTTCAAACACTCCCTTTGAGATATAAAATACAAAAGAGAGGTTTTAGAAAAAAAGTGATTAATCTAAGCTTCTTTAGAAGAACTCGATATTGCAACGTACTATGAGCTCAATATCATTTCTATTTACTACTTAAAAATTTAACAATAAGTAAATTACGCTTTAGCGCTTGAATATTTCTATAAATGACTCTTTGTTAAGGGGGCATTTACCTATAACCAGCCATGGCATAAAAAACCTAGCACATTTTTGCGCTGGTTTTGTCTATAGAATAAGGGATTTGGATGGCATGGTCTGCAAGACCGCGCAAACAGATGGTTGGAGCAATACTATAGCATTTACCTAATTGACTCTTAGTGTATTTGCCTGTAATAAGTTGGGGTAAAATTTTTAATTTGAAAGGTTCGCTGTAGCGTCTTGTTACTCGGTCATTATTGTACATATACCTGTGGTTTAGTGTATACATCTTTGAGGTTGGGTCATCATGGCTGCCAACCTTGATGCATTAGGCTAGTGAAGGATTGGTTTACGTTTATTTTGTTTAAGCCATGAACCCTTATTATGATTCTGCGGTGTTGTTGGCTGTTTTTATTCAATTCGTATGTCAAAATCTATATTCCAATTTCAAAAGCATAAATCTCGGAAGTAATCTATATTCGGTCGTTGATGTTCCAATATCACTGATTGAAAAATTCCTAAACGTTTCTGTATTGAAAAGATTTTTGCCTGTAAGTCCTAAAGTCAATTTGTTTTCAATGAGTTTATAACGTATATCAAAGTCTAAAAAATAATAGGTGTTGTCTGTTTGTAAATTTCCAAAGTAGTAACGTTCAGACTGTAATTGGAAATCAAGATTTTCATTAAAAATAAATGATAAATCTAAAAAGCTTACATTGTCGGTAAATGAATTACTAATTGTCGTTTCTATTTCTGTTGCGGTCCATTTAGCACCAACATGGTAATTAAAAAGTCCTTTAAACCCAGAACGCAACTCCAAGCCATAATTATAGTTGTTTGATATTACAAGCCTTAAATTAGAGTTATTTACAATGTTTTTGAATTCACTTTTTGTATAGCCTAAATCTACTTTTAAATTTGATGAAATAAACTTAAAATAATAATCTACTTTTGAATTAATGCTTACAAACTCACGGTCTTTAATTAGAATTTTTTCGGCTTGCGTAAAGTTTTGCTTTATGGTTGTGTTTGTTGAAAAGAAATCATAATTTTTGGTGTAAATAATAAATGTATTGGCAAAAAAACGGTCACTCCAATTACCGAATTGATAGTTAAAAATAACACTTGACGCGTTGAGTTGATTAAAACCGCCAGTTCCTTTTGAAAAGGAACGAAAACCAGTTAAAACAAAATCGCTAAATACATCTAAAACTTTTGCATTTGTGGTATTATACGCGTATGAAGACGAGATTTTATTTTTGTTATTTATTTCCCAATCAAACCCTAAACTTGGATTGACGAATAATGGATTTTGACGACTCGTTGAATTGTTGTTTGCTAACCAATTAAAAAGCTGGTGCACGTCTAGTTTACCTACAATACCAAAATCTTTAATTTTTAATCTATATTTGCTTTTAAGGTACAGGTCATTTACTTTATACTCCGTTTGGTTTCGATATCCGTTTGGCTGTTCTACCACCGTATTATTTTCTAAAAGTGTAAATATACTTTGTAACCTATCTTTTCTAAATTCGTTACCTAACTGTAATTCAAGTAAATGTCCAGTCTCTTTTCGGTCTAATAAATGTAAATTTATGCCAGCAAATTGCATTTGGTTGGTGCTTTGTTGGTTTACATTATTAACATTCGATGCTGCAGCAAATAAATCTTGATAAAAGAATTGATTTACAGCGTATTTTTGCGGTGTTTTTTCGTCAATAAAACGTCCTGTTAGCAAAAATACTTTTTTGTCTTTAAACTTGTTCGTATAGATTATTTTTTGGTCAAAAAGAGTGTTTTGATGTTGTAAATTTTCTATGGTGGAATTACCGTTAAATATTAAATTAGCATTGTCTTTAAAATCGCCATTATTGTATTTGGTTGTGGTTTCTAACATTTTGGTCTTTGAAATGTTATACATAAAATCTAATTTACCAAAAGCGATACGCTTGTTATTTTGTGATTGATAATCTTCTGTATTTGTAAAATTTGTACCCTTGACATCTACAACATCTGTGGAATTTCTAAAAAAATTAGTTTCATCCCCGTTAAAAAAGCCTAACATTTTTATTTTTAATTTTTCAGTTGGATTAAAAATAGCATTTAGCGAGATCAATTCTGCATTATTAAAGTTGGTTCTGGTTTTTTTAAAATTAAGGTTATTAGACGATAAATTTAATACTGAATTTACACTTTGGTTGTCTCCAATACTTGCTGGCTCGTTCATCCGGAAAGGACGAATTAAGTTTTCAATATCGCCTGTGGCATCGTAACCAATGGAGTTAAGATTCGTGAAAAAGTAATATTTATTTTTTTTGCCAAAATTCATCAAATTGCCCTTTACCTTATAAAATTCATTGTTGCCAATACTTGTTTCGATATTTCCAAACCAAATACGTTTCGCTCTTTCGTCTAATTTTAGATTTAACGCAACTTTATCGCTTTCTTCCACTCCTTTTAATAAACGATTATTAGAGTAGTTTTTAAGTATCTCAACTTCTTCAATAGGATATGCAGGCATATTTTTAGATAAAATTTTATACCCTTTTTCAAAAAGGTCATCGCCATCCACCATTATCTTTTCAATTTCTTGATTGCCTATTTTTATCGTACCATCAGCGTTTATATTAATTCCGGGAATATTCCTTAATAAATCTTCAACAGTTTGCTCGCTACCTCTCAAAAAAAATTTTGTTTTAAAAGAAACAGTATCTTTTTTTATTGCCATCGGCAAATCTGCTTTTATAACAACCTCATTTAAATTAAAAGTTTTTTCCTGCAATATTATATTAAAGTTCTTCACTGTTTGATCTGCAGTAATTTCTATTTCAATCGTTTTTGAAGAATATCCAAGGTGACTAAATTTTAAATTAAATAATCCAATTTTATCGATGTTTAATAAAAATCTCCCAAATTCATTAGTAAAAGTATAATCAACTATATTAGAGTTGTTCATATCCATAAAAATAATACTTACTTGTTGAAGTTCTAAATTATCTGAATCATAAACTGAGCCGCTTATATTAACTTGTCCTACAGCGTTTAAAGAAAATAAGAATAAAATAATAAATAAGTTACTCTTTAACTGTTTCTTCATATACTAGTTCGATGTCATTAGACTTACTATTTGTCATTTCCATTTTTGCTCCTCGGGGGAGTTTAGAACTAAATAATTTCTTTACCTCATCTATTTGTTGATTTTTATATTTCACATATTCAGTTAATGTGATTTTATCAAAATCTTTATTAAACTCGAATTCACTTGTTGCTGTAGAATTGTTATTTAAAGGAATATTAACCAACTTGGCAGAAAACATAACTTCATTTTTATCATCTGATACTTTTAAAATTAAACCTGGTAAACCGTTCAATTTCCAAGGTCCATATTTTATAGGAATTTCGTTTGTGAACCAAGCGATATATTTTCTTCCTCTAAAATATCCTATCGCTTTTTGTGCTTTGAAATTACTAATGATTTCAAATTCATTTATTAAATCCCATTTAACTTTATTTATTTTCTCTTCAACGATATAGTTTTTTTCTTTACCATTTCGAAATAATGAAACTTGACTTTTTATACTGTCTCTATTAAAGTCTGTCATAACGATGTATTTACTCGCATTAAACTTTACATCAAAAGACACGTCAAATTCATCATCGCTACTTGGCTTTAAAGTTGTCTTTTCTTTAGGCTCGTCTCCATTTTCATAAAAAATCGAAAAATCAGGATTAAAAGATAAGGTAAAGCTTGTAGATTTTGGGTTGCTATCAAAATTGAGTAAACGTTCGTAAGTTACTTTTCCATAATTTTTTTCATTTTTTGATTGAGCGTTTAAAAATGAATTTTGTAAAAAAACTAGAATTAATATTAGTGATATATTTTTCATTGTTATATAAGTTGTTAAAACCCTGCAATTTTTTTTTGCAGGGTTAACTGTTAAATTAAGAGTTGTTTAAAAATTTCTTTCACTACAAGCTATAAGCTCTATTTTGGAGCCGTTTCGACAAAAAACATCTACAAAATTTATTTCTCCTTAGATTGTAATTCCGTTCTCAAGAGTAACGTCCAATCTCACTCAACAATCTTTCACTAAATTGAAATTTTCAGTTGTTTCAGGATGACTTTAAGTTATTTTTATTACAGTAATATTTGCACAATGATGTTCGTTTGAAACACCAGTTGACACAAAAATAAAAGTAATAAAACTAAATACGGTTACTATGAAAGTTCATTTTCTCACATTAAAAACCCATCAGCTCTTTCAAAAATTCTACACAAGATTGTCCTACTACTGTAATAGTAACTTCCCAAGTAAAAGTTGAACCATCTCGAAGTGTTACGCTACCCTTACCTCTTAAAACACAATCTTTCAAAGCTAATAATTGTGAATCTGATATTAGATTCTCATTAAAGCTAAATGTGTAATCCTTTGAATTTTCAAAAGCTAATTTCTCAAAAC
>Ga0307488_10002416_pt1 | contig 15808 bp, 7 predicted proteins | sample SB02metaG_FD_202248 | JGI IMG/M metagenome (GOLD analysis project Ga0307488, IMG submission 202248) | Sea-ice brine microbial communities from Beaufort Sea near Barrow, Alaska, United States - SB 0.2 | ecosystem: Environmental > Aquatic > Marine > Coastal | place: USA: Alaska | collected 2017-05-06 | reverse complement strand
ATTACAATTACATTTATTACAAGTACATGGTTTAGATTTTAATAAATCTATTTCTGCTTTTAATTCTTTTATTGCTTCAATTAAATATCCTGATATGTTACCATAAGCAACACCCAAGTATTCACTTGCTTCATTAACTAATTCAGGTGCAACTTTCTCCATTTCTTGAGCTATAACCCCAGAGCTTTTTTTACCGTCTTTATCAAATGATACTCCACGCATTTCATAAACCTTAGAACCATCAAGAGTTTTAATATTGGATTTTAGTCTTTCATCAGAATAAGCAATAACATCTCCTGTTGCTGTAATTGTTCCTTGTACATTTAAATTAGTTACATATGATCCAACCGGTGCACCTATTGATATAGTTCCTCCAGTAGTACCAGTATTAATAAATGGAGCACTACTGTAAGTTGAAATGCTCAAGTATCTTGTAGTTCCAGAAAACAAGGAAAGAGCATCTGCTCCAATGCTACCAGCAACCTCAAATTTAATTCCAGCTGTAAAACTTGTCACGCCAACGCCAAGGTTGCCATCTATTATAGCATTACCATCAGCAACCGTAACTTCAGCTACTGTGCCTACATATAATTGTCTATTTTGTGAATAATCTATTCTTGATGCCATATTATATTAATTTTACAAATTTGAATATTACGTTCTTTGCGCCTGTATATGTTTTGTTACACATTATTTCTAATTTAAGTCTATTGGTTTCAGCACTTGTTGTTTCTCTTGTCCTTAAATACATAATGCCTGAATTACCTGCGTGACCTGCTCTATGTAATGTTATTTCTGATATAGATCCTACACCTGCATCGTTTGTACTTGTTGCATGCCAACTCATTACTCCTGAATAGTATTCATCATATTGAGTCCCCCCTACTGTGTGGTCATCTACAAACATTTGTACTGAATACGTTCCAGTGGCAGTTATAACGTCGTTACTTTCCATTACTTCAGCATATACTCCAGCTGTAGAAGTAAACGCATAAGTAGTTGTAAATGCTCCATTTGGTATTAAATCATATAAAGAAGTTGCTGTAGATGTTCCTGGTGATGATGCTGTTTTAACTATATTTCCAGAAGAATCTGTACCAAGCATGTATGTTGGGGTTCCTGTGTTATTTGTAGAATTGTAATCGTTAAATTTTATTACTCCGTCAGGACCAATACGCACTCTCTCACCTAATGAACCTCCGTCAGCTGTCATAAATGTTATCTGTCCATCATCCACATCTGCTCCTTGAAGAGAAGATATTCTACCTACTTCTGTAGCTGTGCTTGTTTCATTCCAAAACTGAATCATTGAGTTTTGATTCCCATTATTTTGACTTCTTGCTCCCCTTAATTCTAAAATAGAAGCATCATCACCGTCTTTTCTTGATACAAGTGATAACGTTGTAAAAGCATCAGGGTATCCGTTAAGCCTTGAGGTTTCACCTATTAAAACATCTCCGCTTGAAGAAAGTCTCATTCTTTCTGTATTACCTGAAGTAGAGAAATATCTTAACGCTCCTGTAGAAACACCATTATCATAGTCTATTCTACCATTTTGCTGAGCCATTATAAGATCATCTGTTACTCTAATTTTACCAGTAACATCTAAGGCTTGCGCAGGGTTATCATTAGCTATACCAACTTTTCCACTACGCCCAGTCAAAGTGGTAGTCAATGTTCCAGCTTTCTGTGTCTTTAAAGTAAGGGAGCCATCTTCTGTACCATCACTTACATCTTCTGCTTTTGCGGTAAATATTGCATATCTTGTGTCTTGATTTGCATCATTAAATCCATTAAAATCTAAAAGACCAACTTCTTCTCCGTCTGCTGGGGCAACATTATGTTTAAGTCTTAACCAAGGCCTTGCACTTGATGCAGAACCAAAAATCATTTGAGCATCACCGTCAACAACACCTAATCTTCCTAAAGGAGTATACGTCCCAATAACTACAGAGCCAGGTATTACAGCGTCAGAACTTCCGTATTTTGCTATATTTGTTAAAGTAACAATGTCAGTTAAACCTGTTGGATCCGCGGTAGCTACACTCATATCCCACCCAGTAGTAGGTATACTGTCTTGATAATAACTATCTGCATTTATAACAATACTTGCATAGTAATCCCAAAAAGTAGAAGCGTCACCTAATATTATATAGTAAATATTAGTAGTATCATTATAACACAATCTAACCTCATCTATATCAAAAGGTGGATTTCCTGTAAGTATAGCTCCACCAATTTGATCCCATCCTCTACCAGTACCAAACCTCAAGTATCCTGATACTGTTAGATCCCAAGATTCGTCATATTGCCACCCAGAAATTTTAAATGTAGCCATACCTCCAGTAGTCATTACTGGAGTTTCTATTATAAGCTTACCAGTAGATGTAGTCCCTCCTCCATCAAATGAAGCAATATTTATATTTCTTCTTACCTCTGAATACGGAGAACTGCTTACTATGTTACGGGTCTTTATAGCACCATTGTCTATTTGTAATTTAGCATTAGGAATTGTTATCCCTATACCAACGTTGCCACCGTTAAGGTATGAATTACCAGAACCAGTTATTAGTACATTTAATAAATTATCACTACGATATAATTCTAAGGATCCATTACCATTGGTAGACACCAAATTTGTAATTTGTCTTCCAGCACCAACTAATCTTCCATAAAATAATTTTATTGTAGAGGTATTGTTTGCTGCCCAAGCGCCTATACCGCCTATAACGTCTAATTTAATACCAGTTTGAGGGGTACTTGTTCCAATACCAACTGTACCATCAAAATAAGACACACCACTGGAATTAACATCAAATATTGGTACACCAGATATATCTGACACAGCGAATATAGATCCACTTAAGTCATCGGTTACTGAAAACAATTGTCCTTGTGAACCCTGTATATCTACAACAGTTCCACCTGATGCTCCTGTTACAATTAAGCCTTTCTTTATTTTAAATTCGTTTGCCATAATATTATCTTTTTTTCAATATCCAAAAAGTTGTTATATAAATCTTGATTTCTGTGCGTTATAATTTTGTGTTACTTGCGCTGCAGTGAGTGCTGTGTTGTATAATTTAATATTAGAAACCTTCCCGTCTAACCATTCAGTTAAGTTAGGATGTCTTCCTACTGCAGGATAATCATTAAAACCCCAAGACAAGGCGCTACCTTTTGTTGCTCTTAATACACCATTCACGTACACATAAGCATTGTTTGATGTTTTTATAGCTACTATGTTAAACCATTTACCAACATCCGTTGCGGCTGTAAAATACACCCCTGTATCGGTCCATCCATCTCCAAAGCGAATTGAAGGATTAGCAGCTGTTCCTCCTTGACCAGATCTTGTTGTACCTAAAAAACCATCAGTATAAGTGCTTCCTCCACTTTTCCACCAAGATATAATTTCATCGAGTCCACCAACGGCAAAATTATCCCAATTTACCCAAACATCAATGGTAAAATTAGTAATAGTATCATATTGACTAATCCCTGGAACTAAAAAATTATTGCCAAAAGTTATGTAATCATCAGCACCGTCAAATGTCCAGCTACCTCCGTTAGCACTATCAAAACCAACTCCATTTGTTAAGGTTCCATTACCAATACCAGTTATAGCGGTAACTGCAGTTCCACTTCCTGGATAAGATCTTTCTGATCCTGCATCTATAGCGTATATTAATCCGTTGTCTACTATGTCTGGTCCTACGTACATTATATAAATCTGTTTTTTAGTGCGTTATAGTTTTGTAATACTTCTGCTGCAGTAAGCGATACGTTATATATAAAGCAATGTGCAATTTGTCCATTGTGATAAATATTGTTATTAAAAAAACTACCTATAAATGCTTTAATCATTGTAGGTACAGCACCTGTTAAAGAGGTACCTGAATGCCAAAGAACACCATCTAAATAAATTTTCATTGTTCCAGCTGTTGCATTTTTTGTGAACACCCAATGATGCCAACCTAAAATTTCAGCATCTGTTGCTAATTTGTTTATTCTATTAAAAGGTACCCCGCAGTCCCAATAAATATTTTTATTAGACCAAGGCAAATGTATGTTAAGATCTTGAGCAGTATTAGTAGATGCAGCTATTATTGAAGAAGAAGCAAAGCTATCTCCGTTGTTCCAAAAATCAATTGTTATTTGATTTCCAGCAGGAATTGAACTTGCAGGTATTGATATATTTTGATCAACACCATCAAAATCAAATACACCTCCATTAATACTTTGGTAAGTTACGCCATTATTTAAAGTTCCAGTATTTGAACCTACTAAACTATTAATAGTTGTTGTTCCATCATAACATCTTTGACTTCCTGGATCTATAGCAAATACTAACCCATCTTCTACTATATCTGGTCCTCCGTATGCTCCCATATTATTCTGGTGGGTTTGGGTCAGTCCATTCTGGAGTAGCCATTATTACTAAAATCTCTTCGTGGGTATACGGTCCTTCGTATGAACTTAACGTTGATACAAATGAAGGTTCTGCGCCTTCCCACTTTAACACTGTTTGTAAACCATCAACTGATAGTCTAACTGTTTCTTCTGATGTTTCCATAACTTGATTGAAATCAACCAATGCTATTTCAGACATATTTATTGTGATGTATGTTATCATATTACAAATCTTGTTTTTTGTGAATTAAAATTTTGAGCTACCTCGGTTGCACTTAAAGCTTTGTTATAAAGTCTAACTGCATAAATAGTTCCAGGTGCTTCTGACCCACCATTAAACGAAGCAATAAAATTGCTTGAAGTAGCTCCTACTTTATTGTCTGAAACAGAGTTACCATCTGCAACACCGTTTATATATAATTGATAAGAAGTTCCATTAAATGTAACTGCTACGTACGCATTTTCAGCATCTGGAACTACATTAGTAGAAGTCATATCAACTCTTGGATTAACCCCGTCATAACCGTGCATAACAAGTCTATTACCTAATCCTGATCTGTGCTTTAAAAACCATATCCCTGTACTTGAGCCATTACCTGCTGAGAATATTGTTTTATTGTTATTTCCAGCACTTGTAATATTTACTATAGCTTCTACAGTAAATGCATCAACATTTAAAATTGAACTACCAATAGAAATATTGTCATCAGCTCCATCAAAAGTAAATCCACCTCCAAAAGAACTTGTAAATCCAACACCGTTATTTAACGCTCCTGTTGCTGATCCTACTAAGCTAGTAACAGTTGTTCCAGATCCAGGATAAGATCTGGTACTACCCGCATCTACTGCAAATACTAATCCGTCTGTTACTATATTTGGTCCTCTATAAAATCCCATTATATTGCTCTTATTAATGATTTAACACTCCAGTCATCTGAAGTTGTTGTAGCTTGCAACTCCATATTAGTTCCTGATATTACTACGCTTAGTGTAACATCTGATGTGTCACCTAAGTCATTAGTTGATGTTTCTGTAAATACAACACTTGTTCCATCGTGGCAGGCATATACTGTACCTGATCTTACGTTAGTTGTTTTCTTAACAACAAAGTCAAAGAAAGCTGAATCATGAGTTGCTATAGCTACACTAGCTATTGTTTCAGTTCCTGTGTCTACATCTGTGTTTATTTGATTAGTAATAGTAGCACCGTTATTAAAAGTTATACCATCAACAGGTGGAGAGGTTGTTGCTGTAATATTTCCAGAAGCATCAGTTACTAATATACCAGCTCCGTAATTATTAAATTTTACGGCTCCAACAGAATTAATACGAACTCTTTCAATAGGTCCAGTACTTTGACCTGTAGCCAAAACTAAATCACCTTTATTCCAGTTAGTGTCTGCACCTGTAGCTGTCTTAATTCCATATATAGCTGCGTAAGCGTGTTGATAACTTGTTGATGCTGATTTAGCTGAAAAAGATATTATTGGGGATGGCGCTCCATCGTCTGAAGCATTGTTTGCTAAATTAATTCCACTTTCTGTTCCAGTACCTATTGCTGTTGAGCTGTGTACCGCACTAAAATTATTAGTTCCAAAAGTTGCAGCAGTTGCGTTTAAATACCCTAACCAAGAACCTGTAATATCTGCATTTGTTTGTACTTTAAATATTGGGCTATTCGCATTAACACCAATCTTACCTGCAAAGAAATTTTTCTGTGAACTGCTATCTTGTTTAATTGCATAATTATTAGTAATTACAGCACCTGTAGCCGTAGCATTTGGGTTACCTATTCTTAAACTGGCCCATTCAGCAATTGTAGTATTCGCTAAAACAGTTCCTTCTGTGTATATTAAATTTGTTTGAGTGGTGCCTTGGAGGTTTGTACCATCATGCATAAAACCATAATAATATGCGCCTGCTGAACCATCACCTGATAATTTTATACCAACTCCGTTGTGTGAACCTGCTACATTTAGTTTACCACTTGGAACAGTCGTACCAATCCCAACGTTACCACTACCTAAAATAGTAATTACACTATTAGCTACAGTTGCTGAATCATTGTTTACTGTGCCATTAACTGCAAGATGCATTTTACCTAAACCATAGCTAGTTGCTTGAGCTACTCTTTCAAAGAATATTCCACCTTTTGCTCTAAGAGCCGAATCCGCCTCTCCAGCCTCTGCTCTTAATAATATACCAGCTGTATGCTCATCAGTGTCGGAAGCACCTGTTACCAAAAGTTGAGAAGCGCTTGCTCCACTAGCTCCTTCTATATGAAGAGTTTTTTGAGGCGTTATCGTCCCTACTCCAACATTAATACCCGAACTTGTTCCGTAAAGAGTCATACCCGTTAAAAGAGTACCTGATGTAGATTTAACTTTAAGATCTAAAGAACCTCTTATTGCGCTTAGATTGTTTGAGTAAGCATTTATACCCGCGTAATCTGTATATGCTGAATTATAATGAGATGAAAATGTAATACTACCTACACCTGTTGAAGCGGCCAGGTTGCTTCCTGATCTTGATATTACTACAGAACTATTGGCATTATCTTTATCTACTTGTAACTTAGCACTAAGACTTGTTACCCCAATACCGAGGCTGGGCATTATATAATTACTATTAATTGCACTAAGCCTTACTTGGGTAGCTCCACTATTTAACCTTAACTGCAAACTACCGTGACTACTTTCTTGACCTATACCTGCAATAGCAACTCCATTTCCAGAATGCTGTAGTACAATTTGATTGGCTGTACTGTCTGTAGATTTAACCATAAACCTGCTGGTAAAAGTAAGACCTTGAATTTCTCCTATGCTAACATTGTTAGTAACTTTATCCAAATAAAGAGCAGTTCCTAACTGTATGTAATCAGGGCGTAAATTTTCTAATATATTACTTTTATATTCCATCTATTCGTTTATTGTGGTTAATGTAACACATTGCGTATCTGTTAAAGCTAAAGGAGCAAAAAATATGTTTCTTATTCTCATAGTTCCATAATTACCATATACCACTATTTTACCAATGTCCCCCCAGGCTGTACCGCTTACATTATTACCTTTAACCCCATTTAAAAAGAAAGAGCCATCTGTTAAAGAGTTTAGCCTCCATATTCCTTTTGATAAAACATTATCAGTAACAGCAAGACCAGCACTCCCCCAAGTGTCCGCAAACCCCATCTGTCTTATGTATAAGTAACCTCTACCTATTATAGTTGATGATTGATGAAACCTAATAGTATCTCCTCCAATACCATTATAATGATTGCTAAATTCCATCATAAGTGTACCGCTGGTTGCATTTCCAGCTATATTGTTAGCATTCATGTTAGCTAAACTTATTTGCTCCTGCGCTCTTGTCACTGCGCCTGCATATGTTTGTATAAGGCTTGTTAAAATAGAAGAAGTCTCAAGTTGTACTCCATAGTATTCAGTGTAATTATTTACATTTCCAGTGTATGAACTTAAATCTTTTACAGGAAGGTATATATCCGTACTTGAAGCTGTTACTATAGCTGCTGGTGTTTTATAACCTGCTCTATACCATCCCCCTCCTACTTCGTATATAAATCCTTCCGTTCCTCCAGAAACAGATATTGTACCGTTATCAAGATTAATTGTTGCACTACTTGCTATAGCGTTATTCTGTGTATACATAGTAACAGTAGACTCTGTTCCTTTTTTAATATAAAATGAAAGAAAATATTGGACACCAGCTACAACAGAAGCTTCTACATAACCATAGTGTTGCCCTGAGTTAGCTATTTCGTTTATTTTTATACCATTAATAATACCTTCTGGGCTTAAGGTGTAAGATTCTGTTACATTCCCTGTGCCTCTCATATGACTACCATCATACACTACATTTGTAGAGCTTGGTTCTATTAGTAATTCTGGTATATTATTTAAATAATCTATTCTTGGTACATTAGTAGTTATACCTGCGTACTTTACAACTGTTGTAGTTGGTATATATTCTCTTGCACCCATACCGTTTTCTAACTGAGGATTCATAAAAAATATATTACCAGTACCATCACCTGCGTAGTTAGGACTATTATCCGTGTTAGTCATTCCAAAGTAATATTCATAAGCTGGGTTATGATCATACGTAACCGAACATCTATACCAGCCACCGCCAGCCGCTTCCATAAAAGCAGTTATACCTTGAACAGTACCTAAAGTTCCGTCAGTTAACTTAAAATAAGTATACTGATTTGAGGCCCCTTGGGTTACCCCTCTAATATATAAATAATCTTTTGTACCTGCTTTAGCATATATAGATACAGTAACAGTTCCACCATATCCAGGTGTTTGTCTTATAATATGACCAGCGTTCGCTGCATTGTCATTTAATCTCCAAGCATTTGGTGCGCCTGTGTAACCTGTTTGCCCACCTGTTAAGGTAGCATCACCCAAGGTCCACGCTGATGAAGCGCTCATATCATTACTTTGTATAAAAAGATTTTGCGTTTCTCTTACTATATAACCATCTGACCCCACTCTTGATCCTGGAGAGTTTCTATTAAAAGAAAAATCTCCTGAACCATTGTTAGGTGCTGGTGATGATACCACAGCTGTTTCAGTAGCAATAGGACTCATTATAAGAGACATACTATTAAGTATACCTTGCTGTATTAATTGAGCGTACTGAGATCCAATAGCGCTTGGGTAAACTGTTTTATTTGTTCTATAATATTTTTCTCGTATGTTACCAGCATAACCTTCTCCTAATGACATATTCATAGGAGTTGGACCACCTGTAGATAATACACCTGTAGCGCTTGAGGTTACAATACCTGCTGTTAAGTTTCTAACCCTAACATCTCCATCAACGTCTAATTTTTCTGAAGGAACAGTGGTTCCAACCCCAAGATTAGTTGATATATAAGAATCTCCTTGAGAGGTAATAACAGCTGGATTTTCACCAGAAGAACCAGTTATAAATAAATAACCTTTATTTGCTGAGTTAAGACCTAAAAAACATCTTGTAGCAGTTGTTCCTACGCCTATAACATTTATACCACCACTACTTGTACCTTTAACAGATAAAGTTGTGGTGGGTGAATCCGTACCAATTCCTACATCACCTCCAGTAAAATATGAATCTCCTGCGGCTGTAATATATGTAGAAACGGTATCCGAACTATTTGTTAGCTCTAAAATTCCTTGAAAATTATCAATTTTTAATTGAGCCCTAACTCTATTTGTTGCACCATCAGGATTGTAAGCTAATACCAAACCGTCAAGGTCTGCTGATTGAGCTGTTGGAGAAATTACTAAATTTCCCTGACTAGGAGTAGTCGTACCAATACCCACGTTCCCGTCTTCTGCAATACGCATTCTTTCTACAAGTCCAGTAGATGTTCCTCCATTAACAAGGAAAGTCATTGCAGCTTCTTGACCTGTATTACCTGTTTGAGTTGATATAGTTTTTATTGCTCCAAGAACAACTTCGTAACCATTTACATATCCTGATATACTTTGTGAAAAAGTAAGAGATGGACCAAACCCTTGATTCCAAGGTGAGGATGAATTTCTTGTAGTACTAGCAATATCTAACGTACCCATTTGGGTTGCAGAAGGAATATAATTTGTTCCTACAATTCTAGCTTTACCAACAACTTGACTCATTGCTGTAGCTGTTATAGATCCTACTTGAAACATAGCCACAGGGCTAGTTGTACCCAGACCCACTTTGCCGCCAAAAGGTATCATTGATATAGTAGCTTCTTTAGTATCAGATCCTTTTACCTCAATAGACATTTGAGTTGTTAAACCGTAATCTGTACCAGCTCCCCAAGTTGGAACTTGAAACAACAAGTTACCAGTTGAAGTATAGTTGGGAGATCTTTGTCCTATGATAGCACCTCCTGGTATTTGACCTTGTGCTATGTTACCTAAATATAAAGTACCTACTTCACTTGAATTTTCTGATCTTATAATTCCATTTACATCTAAAGAGTAATTAGGATCAATTGTTCCAATACCTACATAACCTGAATTTTTTATAATAAATTTAGCTGCACCACCACCAGTAAAAAATTGATAATCTCCAGAATCCACCGTTTCAAATTCAATATCAGTACCTATAGCACCAATTCTAAATCCATCATTTGCTCCAACTCCTGTAGAAGTATTTTTTAATACAAGCCTTGATGTAGTTGTGTCTGATTGAATAGTTAACCCTAAATCTTGTGGGGGAGATACTATAGTACCTGGTCCTATACCTATATTACCACCTGAGTCTTGTTTTATATTGCTATTGGTTAATGTATTTGAATCACCTGATCCAGACCATAAAGGAATTGTTTGACCTGTACCTTCCCCATCCAATACCGAAGAATTATCTATTTTCTGCCATACATTAGTGCTTGCAGCAACAACCCAATCACCAACTTTCCAATCAGTAATACCGTTTAAATCTGTAGCACCATCAACACTTACTATGTAGTAATTACCCTCTTCTAAGAAAGCGGGTGTTTCTATTATATATACTTCTGTTGTAGAAACTACAATATTAGCATCTAATGTAAGTTGTGTTTGACTGTCAACAGATGTAACTAAAGCATAGCTAACTCCATTTACATTTTCTACTCTAGCTCTATCTCCTACAGCAACACCGTCAGTTGTAAATGTAGCCGCTGAATCAATAAGTTTATCTGCAGTTACAGTAGTAGTTGTTCCTTCAGAAATTTCACCACCACCTGCTGCTAACGTAGGTGTGTTTGTATCAGCATCCCAAGTTCCTTTATAAATAAGACCCGCTGGAAGTTCTGCTATTAAATTTTTTACAAAAGCTGTTGTAGCTACTGTGTTATCGTCTGTTGCATTTGGTTTTGTTACAGCTGTAGTAACTGTATTTATTGTGCCGTTTAGGTCACCTAAGAATGTTGGAGATGTTACTGTCCCTGTAAAAGTTGCATTACCATTACTCCCAGCAATTGTTAATCTAGTTGCTTCGTTTGTACCTAATATTAAATCTCTAAGAGAGCTATCATGATAAATATACATAGCTGTTGCATCTAAAGCAATCGCACCTGTATATCCTGATCCTTTGACTTTTAATTGACCTGGTGCGCCAACACCCATGGTAATATTTGAAGAATCTCCTAAATCTACATTGCCTGTAAAAGTTCCAGCGCCTGTTACCGTAACACCATTGACATCAGTTTCAAACTTTTTAACATTATTATAATATGAAGAAACACCACCATTAGCGATAGCAATAATCATATTTTCAGCAGCATTAGATTCTATTCTTACGGTGTTAGATGATATTTTTAAATCTCCTACTCCTATATCTTTTATATAACTATGACTTGCATCGTGGTATATTTCAAGATCATTTCCTGTACCTAATAGTATTTTCTTATTATCTGGTAAATAGAGATTTCCATCTACAGTAACTAAGCCGCTAGAATTTACGTCTAGTATAGGCACACCTGATATATCCGCTACTGCAAATATACTTCCACTAAGATTATCTGTAACTGAGAATAACTGACCTTGTGTTCCTTGTATATCTAGCAAAGCTGAAGGTGTTGATGTTCCAATACCTAATCTGTTGTTATAATACACATATTGTTGTGTAAGCCCCGCGGTTGACTCTGTGTAAAGTGGACTTAGTGACCAACTATTTGGCAAACTTAAGGCTTTACCTGAAATTGTAAATGCTGATATTTTTACTGCAAAGTTATTCCCACTTGAAACAATATGAGCAAGTCGTATACGATATGTGCTGGTTGTAGAATCCCATCTTATTGGTCCAAGATTTACATTAGCATTAACTGGACCTACTGCGTCACTTATTCTTGATTCAGTGTTAAATATAGTTCCACCTACATTTAACGCCATTGCGTAAATTTTTGTTAATTTTCCGTGCGCATCTTGATTGTTATAAAAACCTGTTACATCTACTTCTAAATAACCCCATAAACTTGCATTTGGAAGAACAATATCCACATTTAAATCAGCTGTACCATTTGTAAAAAACGCTGTTTGAGCTTCGTCAGTAAAAACATTTGCACCTATTAGTTGACCTTGTCTTGCTCTAACAACACCATCAACATCTAATTTGTGAGTAGGTGCAGTTATGTTAATCCCAACATTACCATCTTCTCTAATTGTCATTCTTTGTTGACTAACAGAACTAGAATCTGATGTAAAAAATTGCAGTTCTCCTGCATTAGAAGCATTATGACCAGGTGAAGAAGCTATCTGTGCTTGTAGTCTTTTTTGGGCTGCCGTATTTTCTCCGTATAAATTTAAAAATGTTTTTGGAACTGATTGTGAACCTGTATCAGTGCTATAAATAGATATAACTGCAGAACCACTATCTTCTATAGTTAGTTTATCACCAGGACTAATGGTACCTATACCTACGTTGCCACCTAATGGGTTTAATAAAATAGGATAAACATCCCCTGTGTTGTTACTTGTATTACCTACTTGCATCCACATGCTATAAGGGGCAGAACCTTGAGATCCAATATCTAAGCCAACTCCTCCATTGCCAGATTCAATTCTAAGAATCCCAGAAGATGAAGTTGCTGTAGGCACTACTGGGTTTAAAGAAACCCCTTTAATATTAAGAGGCGCTTTAGGATCGGTTTCTCCAATACCAACGTTGCCCCCAGCCTTAAAAGTTACTTTTTCACTAAATACACTTCTTGCATCATTAACTTCATAAAACTTTAAATTACCACCATTAACTTGTATATCCCAGTTTTTATCTGTTACATCTGTTTCCTGCATTATAATACCAGGATTACCTGCTGACATAAATATAGTGCCATCCGTGTGAAGAGCACCTGTCAAGGGATAACTTGATCCAGCTGAAAGCGGTAAGTAATTACCTATAGGTACTGCTCCCGCTGCTGCATCTGCGTAAGCAGTTGTTGCTATTAACGTACTATTATTGCCAGCGGTTTGAGTTGTACCAGTAGTTGCAGTGTTTATTGTTCCGTTTAAATCACCCGAAAATGTTGTAGCGGTTACCACGCCTTGGTGACTATTCCAATTTGGAGTTTCAGTATCAGGGTTTGATGAATGGATTAAAGTACCAGTAGGTGTTCCAGCTGATGGAGATGTAAATATCTCAGATGTACCTGGATTTGATATAACTTCAACTACAGGTTGAGCATAATCATCAGCGCATAACCATATTTCTACTTGACCATTACTTAATTCATATACCTCTAAATAGACGTCATCTGAAGTACTTATATCTCCATCATATCTAAACACAAAGTTTTTAGTTGTAGTCCTTCTTTGAAATATAGCTTCTTGAACCATTTGGTCACTATTACCATAATCAAATGCTCTGTCTATTTTAAATCTTGCGTACCCATCTGTTGTATTTGTATTTTTGTAAATTTTAAACTTTTCAGCGCCTAAGCTTGATGAAATACCTATAAAAGCCTTTTGACCCATAAGATCATTAGTACTTAACTGTGTATTGTATTTTACAGTTGTACCTATTAAACCACCAGTTAATGTTCCTCCAGCTAGTGGTAAAAAAGTTCCTGTACCTGGCACTGTAGAGTCTGCGGTAATAAGTCCACTAGCACTGGTTTTTAAATAACCAGCTCCATATGTTGGAAGAGAAATGGTATTGTTAGCATTTATTTTTAAGCTAAGAGTATCATTTGTGTAAAAGAACATTGGTATATTAGCAGTAGCTCTAACTTGTATTGCTGTAGCTGTATGGTTTAATATAAAACCAGAACTTCCTCCTCTAGTTAAATTTAAATAAGCTTCACCACCACTTCCACTACCACCGTTTATTTGTAATACCCCATCTGTTGCCACAGCTCCGAGACCAGATCCAACAGTTACGCTTCCTCCAAAAGATCCTGTAGTGGCAACTATTAAGTTTGCATAACTTCTTAATAAACCTAATGTTTCAAGACCATCACCTACTCTAATAGCAGAATTAGCTGCAACTCTAGATAATGTAATACCATTAATGTTTATGCCGGCATCAGTAGTTGATGCATATGAGTTAGCTGAAACACTACCTGTAAAAGTTCCATCTCTTAAAAATCTTAATGCCATGCTTCTATTTTATATTTTATTATACTACACGTAATTAAGTAGTAAAGAATATGTGTTAACTGCAATAGCGTCATTCATAGTAATTATTATTGTACCACTACCACTTCTTGTTACATCCGGGTATACAGTTGCAAAAGGAGCTGCATAGTCAGTTGTTTCTACTTTAACTCTTGATGCTTCTGCTAATGCTCCAAATAAAGATGCATCACGAATGTCTACTGTAAAGGTAGTGACAATATTTGGACTTGTCCCTGTTTCTGTTCGTGTAACAGGACTAGTTGCAGGAGCAGCACTTCCACCATCATCTAAATTTACTCTTCTACCATTTGCATTAGCTTGTGCTTTTAATGTAACCCAACCACTAGCATCTACTGAGAAGTTTGTACTGTCGTATGCAGAGATACCTCTAATAGCACTAGCTTGTGCACCTGCAGTTGCAATATCTTGTCCTGATTGAACTACAACCCAATTAGCAAATGTTGCTCCTGGATCATCTTGATCAGCATAAATTAAATCCCCTGGTTGTACAGTTTCTGTAAAGAAATCTCCTGTAACTGTTACTGCCCAGAACCATCCCTTTTTAATAAGATTAGAAGGTGCCGTATCTAAGTCTGGAGTATTTGTAGCAGCATCATATCCTCCTTGGAATACTGATTGACCAAGGTTTGATTGATCTACATATTGTTTTGATGTTGCATGTGCATCAGCACTAGGTACAAGAGGTACTGTTACTTGACCTGTAAATGAACCCGTTCCTGTTATAGCTAGATTACCACCAGCTTCTAAATCACCTGCTATTGAAACATCATCCGGTAAATCAATAATTATTTCTGAAGTTGAAGGATCGCCTAATACTGCAATTCTACTTGTAGTACCTTTAATAGTAACAATGCTATCGTTCCCATCACTACCAGTTAAAGTTATTATACCTGATTTAGGAGCTGTGGTTGAACCAGCAGTTACAGGTAGAGTGTATGTTGTGTTATCATTGTTATCAGGTACAGTTACTGTTTTTATATCAATAGCTGTAACATGACCTGTTGCATCGGTTGAAACAGTGTTTACAACTGGAAACACATTAGCAGTTACCGTAGAGGTGGTATCTGTTCTAGATGTTGCATCATGCGTTATTGTTAAAACATCGGTTGCAGCTACTGCCGTACTTATTTTTGTTCCACCAGTAAAAGTTGCAGTATCACCGCTTCCTATTTGTTGAGGTGTACCAGAGTCTCCATCTAATTCCCAAGATCCATAATTATCGGATGTTGGAAGTGTAATTGTTTTAACATTAAGTGCTGTAAGGTGACCAGTTGCATTTGAGGATACGC
>Ga0307488_10002415_pt1 | contig 15811 bp, 10 predicted proteins | sample SB02metaG_FD_202248 | JGI IMG/M metagenome (GOLD analysis project Ga0307488, IMG submission 202248) | Sea-ice brine microbial communities from Beaufort Sea near Barrow, Alaska, United States - SB 0.2 | ecosystem: Environmental > Aquatic > Marine > Coastal | place: USA: Alaska | collected... | reverse complement strand
TATCGCTTTGAGTGACTGGAATATTCTTCAGTGTGAAAAATCTGTTTAAATCTTGAGCGGCAACCAAATACCGCTGAGAAAATTCAGGGAGTAAAGTGGCTGCCTCTGGATTGCATAAAATAAACCTTATATTTATTTCGGGTATTTTTTTTTCCATTAACCAATGGTGTAAGGCGATAAAGCCAGAAGGTTCATTGCCATGTATGAGTGTCGTGATTACTCGGGTTCGGCTAATGTCTTTTCCTTGCACATCAAAAATGGTTAACCCTTTAAGTTGGTGTAAAAAACCCAAAGGTGTTACTGCAATTTTGAGCTTAAAGGCATCTTTATAATAGGTCACCTTTTTGATAAAACAAGCCATTACCAACAACGATCCCATTCACTAATAGGATGACCAACTAGCTGGTTTCTATAATAAGTTTCTAACATCGCTGCACATGCCTGATCATTATTTAGGGATTTGCGTAACTGTTTTAATGTGTTTTTAGCCCAACGGCCACCGGTTATACCTGACGATAATCGTCGCTGTATTATTTGGAGATATTTATCGCGCTCGCCTCGTTCAACACCTATTGAATTTAAGCCATCATTTGCAACTACTAACATATCATCAATGATTCTTATTATGGGTACTTCAACTAATTTATGTTGATCTTTTTGTGGCCATAAAATAGTTGCATCCAGGCCATTCTTTGCTGCACGATAAAAGTTATATTCAGCAAACTGGAAAGGGATGCGAGATAAGTATTTTTCTATGTTGGGCGCTAAACCTACGGCCATACCAATAGTAAAAGCTGCATTTGCCGCCATATCTAAGGCGGTTGGGCCTGCGGGTAAAGCTCTAAACTCTATCCGTAAATGACCATTGCCATGGGGTGAATATATTGGCCGATTCCAAGGCCAAGTCGTACCCATATGAAAATTAAGCTCAGCTAGCTCAGGGTACTTTAATTCGATATTTTCGACAAAAAACTCAGGTAAAATGGCTTGATATAAATTGACCCCTTCTGAAAACAATTCCCAAGCCCCTTCTCTTAACCAACCATGGCCAAAAGTTACTCTAGAGGGTTCTCGCCAGTTATTGTGATTAGGAATGCGGTTATCAGTGGATTGTTTGAATAAAGGAATACGGGTTTCATCCCAAACGCAATGACCTAAAAAGACCCCTGAATTAGCTGCAATGGATAATGACATGGGTAAACTTAATTGTGCGGCATTGAAAATATTGGAAAACTCATTTTTTTTGGTCATTAAATGTACTTGAAAAGAAGTGTTTGCCCCTTCTGTGCAAACTTCTGAGCTATGAAAATCGATCGGTTCATCACCATCAATTTGTATATGGAAGGGCTGTGTACGGAGTTTACTCAATTCTCTGGATAGAAGATTATAACGACCTAAATTAGTCATATACTGCTTAGATAAATGGTGTTCTTTGAGTGTTGGCAATATACCAATAGCAAGAGGTCTGGCGCCTAACGATTGTGCGGCTTCATTAAGATAACAAAATTTAGTTAAAATCTCTTGTGTGATTCGGCTAAAAGGTTTTCCCACTGCTTTAACGGGGAGAAGATTCAGTTCAATATTATATTTGTTTAATTCTGACGTAAACTGTTCGTCATTCAGTTTGTTCAAAAGTTCAAGGTTAACTGGGCTAACTTGATATTGGCTATCGATCAAATAAATCTCTAATTCGGCACCAATAAAAGTTTCACCAACACCAAAGCTAGGGTGGTTTATCACGTTTTTTAAAGTACTAAGTTGATCCTGAGTTTTACTATTGAAGTTAATGTAATCATTAGCACAGTAATTTTTTTCTATAATATTACGACCCATATGGCTTCTCAGTTGACGATTTATACATTACTTAACTAGGCATTAGTTATAACTCATTAGGAGAAAATTTAACTTTCCACCAACGAATAGTTAATGGCACTGAGATATTTAACAAGAAACAAGTAAGCATTAAGGTATAAAATACTTCCAAAGATATGATTTGATATTGAACAAAAGCAATATTCATGACAACAAAAGCAAGTTCTGCTCGACCTAGCATGCCAAAACCTATCATTAAGCTCTCAGCCCAAGCAAAGCCACCAGTAAAACGAGCGGCAAGACTTGCTGAAGCTACTTGTCCAATAAATAAAGCAATAAATAAGCATAAAGACTCAGGTAATACCGATAAAAAAATATCAAGATCAAAAATAAGTTTAGCACCCAAGGTGACAAAAAATACGGGGCCAATCCAAGTAAATGCAACATTATCGATTATCTGTCTTGCTTGTTGATAAAAATCGACTTGCTGTTCTTGATGAAAATCAAAATACTCACGACGAACAACTAAACCGCCCATATATGCACCAATTGCTGGATGAAAACCAAATTCATGGGCAAGTAAACCGACACCTATAGCAATCAGTAGGAGTGACAAAATAGTGTATTCACCTTTTCCCACAGATAAAAAAACACGCAAATTGATTTGACCAATAATAGGGATTTTTTTCAATAAACCTTGGCTTGTAGGGAAGAGCCATTTGCCAATAATGATCACCATAATGAAAAAAGTGATTGCCTTACTTAAAACCCAAGTAATGCCAGCTATCGTTGCAGTGACTTCACCTGTTGCAATAGGCACCATAATTGCTACTAAAGCAAGAGAACCAATATCATCTAATACGGCTGAAGTCATTATGCCAGTCGCTGCTGGTGTGCCATTTAATTTTTCACCCTTAAGAGATACCATAGTTAAAGACACCGCAGTTGCCGTCATCGCTAAACCACACATTAACGCCGTGTTATGATCTTGCCAGTAATAAAAAGTCGTAAAGTAGGCGATGGCAAAAGGAGCAATAGCCCCAAAAAAAGCAATACCCCAGCTGCGTTTAATACTGCCAATAAAGTTATTGGTATCTTCTTCAAAACCTAAAGCAAACATAATAATGATAATACCGAGGTCAGCAAAGTCGATGATAAAGGCGGGCATTTCTTTGGGTAAAAGATTGACATTAACTAAAATGATGCCGCAAAACAAATACCATAAAACAGGTGTTAATCTTGTTTTATCAGCAAGATAAGCAGCAATAAAAACACTGGTCCAAATAATCGCTAAAATAGAAAGATCATTCATAGTTGCTTGGTTCAGCTCCAGTAAAAATAGTTAAGAATATAGAGAGTGATTACCATTGATATAGTCTTAAGTCCCTCTCTTAGTTATAAACCATATTTTTGAAAGTTGAAATGTCAGACAAATACTTTTTTGGTATTCTTGTTTTTAGTTACTGCCTTTATTTTAACTTCATTTCTTGCTACGGGAAGCTGCAGTAAATTTCGACTAGATCAATATCAATTTTTTTGATGAATAATGTTTTTGTTTGCTGTAAGGCCGATTTTAATAAACAATAGTGGTCATAGAGGCTTTACGCCTTCCAAAAAATCTTAGCGCTATTTGAGACTTTAAAATGATTATTGATGGTAAACAAGCAGCGGCCGATTTACGAGCCCAGTTAGCAGTAGAGATAAAACAACTTCAACAAGAAAAAAGTATCACACCTAGTTTAACGGTTGTATTAGTAGGTGAAGACCCTGCGAGTAAAGTTTATGTTCGTAATAAAGTGAAACAAACTCGGGAGGTGGGCATGATTTCTAACGAAATTATACTCTCTATCGAGACCTCACAAAATGAAGTTTTAGCCATTCTTGATAAGCTTAATAACGATAAAAGTGTCCATGGTGTTTTGGTGCAATTACCACTGCCTAAGCACATTGATGAAAACATAATAATTGCTGCTATAGTACCTGAAAAAGATGTTGATGGTTTTCATGCTATGAATTCTGGCCGTTTAGTCAATGGTGAAAAGGGCGCGTTAATTCCGTGTACGCCACAAGGCTGTATTATTCTCGCTAAAAGGCATCTTGGCGATGACTTATCTGGCCAACATGCCGTTGTCATTGGCCGTTCAAACATCGTTGGTAAGCCGCTAGCTTTATTACTTCTACAAGAAAATTGTACGGTAACTATTGCTCACTCTCAAACTAAAAACTTACCTGAGATATGTAAACAAGCTGATATTTTAGTGGCTGCTGTTGGTCGTCCTGAGTTTGTGCAAGCAGATTGGGTCAAAGCAGGAGCGACAGTAATTGATGTCGGAATTAATCGTGTTGAGTGTAATGGTGAAGCTAAACTAGTTGGCGATGTCGAATATGCTGGTGTCGCTAATGTTTGTGGTGGTATCACCCCCGTGCCTGGTGGTGTTGGTCCGATGACGATAGCTTGTTTGTTAAAAAACACAGTTGAAGCGGCAAGACGCTTTGGCTAAGTCGCTTTACTAAGCCCGGTATTAATCAAAACAGGCTGTCGAATCGATCAAATGTCAGTGATTTTTGACTATTTTGCTACACTAAAAGAGTGGTTACTTATCATTTAAAATAGTCAGCACTATTAATTTTCATCTTAAATTTATAAAGCTTTGTGGCAGCAATAAGTTAAAATAGGTTTTAATAAAGTCCTTAAAATATTTGGAGTCACTATGGAATATGAATTTATTAATGATCCAATAACAGGGTCCGTAAAGGCAAATTTTTCTCTTGAACACGAGATTATGGGGCCTTGGCTCGAAGTGGAAGTGGGTGGTAATGCTAATAAACTCACTGAGTTATTAAGTGCAATTAATGACGTGGGCAACGGTTCACATCATCAAGTGATGATCATTGGGCATGAATACAGTATTGAAATTTCTCGTGCAGATGTTGTGGTAAAAAATAATGCGGGTATGAATGGTACTTCAGCAGAACTGCCGGTAGAACTTTCTGAAGAATTTGAAAATTATGATCAAAATAGTGAAGCTTCATGTGGGACGGAAGACTTTAAAGCATTATTAATGTCTTGGGCTCGTTTTATCAATAACTGAAAAGGGTCACGCCTTTTAAATAAACGCAGAATAACTTGTGAAGGTTTCTGTTAGCGCTATTTTTATCTTCTATTTTTAAATCATATAATTTAAACTCTCCTTTAATTAAGACAAATAACCTTATAATTATGAGAGTTTTATGACAACGCCATCACAAACTTCCAGTAAAAAAAATAATCGAAAAATGGTTGAGCTTCGCTATGTTTTAATGCCTTTTGCTATTATTCTTGTTGCTGTGTTTTTGTTTGGTATTGTCAAAGCAATGGCGCCAAAGCCGGCTAAAAAACCAGTTGTGATAAAAGCGCCATTAGTTGAAGTAATGGCGATAGAACGAGAAGACATTACGTTTAAAGTGTTAAGCCAAGGCAGTGTTTTCCCTCGAACCGAAACATCACTTATTTCCGAAGTTTCAGGTATGGTAGTTGACGTCTCTGATAAATTTAAAGTGGGTGGCTATTTTAAGAAGGGTGAGCAATTATTAGCGATTGATGACATTACTTACCAAGTGGCCTTGATACAAGCTCAATCGAGGCTGGATTCAGCCCAAGCAAATGTCATTGAAGAAAATGCTCGTACGCAACAAGCAGAAGAAGAATGGCTTTTAACAGGAAAACCATTAGCTCAAGCCCCGGTGTTAGCTATTAGAAAACCTCAGCAGAAAAAAGCAAAAGCGGACTTATTATCAGCACAAGCTAATGTAAAAGCCGCTAAATTTAAACTTCACCGCACTAAGATTGTTGCGCCTTATGACGCGCTAATAAAGTCTAAAATGGTCGATATTGGTCAATATGTCTCCACGGGCACTCAACTAGCGATATCCTTTGCAGTAGACTATGCCGAAATTCGTTTACCGATTAAACAACGAGACGTTGCTTTTTTAAATTTACCGCGCATTAACAAAAAGTCAGAATTAGCCTCTTTTGTTGATATATCTTATCAAATTGCGGGTGTTAATCACCTTTGGAAGTCTCGATTAACTCGCTATGAAGGTGTCGTCGATAGTAGATCTAGAGTGCACTATGTTATCGCAAAAATTGATGATCCTTATGCGTTAGAGCCTTCTTCCAACCATGATGAACTTCATATTGGAACTTTTGTTAATGCCGTAATTTCAGGCAAAGTACTGAATAATTTAGTGGTTATACCCCGAGGTGCAATTTATGGTGCTAATTCATTATATTTGGTAGATAAAGATAATAAACTACAAATTACAACGATTAATATTTTGCGTACTGATAGCCAAAATGCTTACACTTTAGACGATTTCCCAGACGATAACCGTATTGTGCTTACTAAGCTTTTGTCACCACTGCAAGGGATGGAATTGCGTATCAGTGGCGAAGATCAAAGTGTAAAAAATAAAATGGCTGATGAAAAAACTAAGGTAAAAGCTAATGAGTCAGCCTAATAATAAGCCTGTAGATGAAAAGCAGACTGGCATTATCGCATGGTTTGTTAATAACGCTGTAGCGGCTAATTTATTGATGATCTCTATTTTAGTGGCGGGGATATTTTCATATCAAAATTTAAATAAAAAAATGTTTCCTGAATTTAACCCTAATACTATTCAAGTATCAGTGGCACATTTAGGAGCAGCACCCGAGGAAGTAGAGCAGGGTGTTATACTTAAAATTGAAGAAGCGTTAGAGGATATTAGTGGGATAAAGAGCATAACTTCATCAGCAAGAGAGGGCTTTGGATCCGTTACGATTGAAGTTTTGTCAGGCTATTCATTACCGGAGAAACTTGATGAAGTAAAAATGCAAGTTGATAGCATCACTACCTTTCCAGAACAGATAGAAAAACCATTAATTATTAAGCAAGAGTTTAAAGGCCAGGTTTTATGGCTATCGGTTAGTGGCGATATGGACAGACGTTCTCGTCAGATAATGGCGCAAAATATCCGTGATGACATCATGGCGTTACCCGGGGTTAATCATGCACAAATTATGGGAAGTCGCCCTTATGAAATCAGCATTGAAGTTACTGAACATAAATTACAAAAGTATCAATTAACCTTTGATCAAATTACTCAGGCGATAAGAAGATCGTCTGTAGATATGCCTGGTGGAACAATTAAAAGCCAAGCAGGTGATATTTTAATTCGTACCCAAGGACAAGCTTATACGGGCAACGAGTACGGTGCTATTGTCTTAAGAACCGCTGCTGATGGCACACGATTACTACTGTCAGACATTGCGGTAATAGTTGACGGTTTCGTTGAACAAGAAGACTTTGCCACCTTTGACGGTCAAAACACTATCAGTATTATGGTGCAATCAACAGGCAATCAAAACGATTTAGAAATTGCTGAAGAAGTTAAAAAATATGTTGAGACTAAAAGCAGTCAATTACCACAAGGAGCCAAACTTACCGTTTGGGGAGATACATCGGTTTATTTATCTGCTCGTTTAGATATGATGATCAATAACTTACTTTTGGGTTCGGTACTGGTGTTTTTAGTCCTAGCGCTATTTTTGAGGATTCGTATCGCTTTTTGGGTGATGATAGGTATTCCAATAAGTTTTTTTGGTGCTTTTGCTTTAATGCCCTTGTTTGGCGACTGGTCTGTTTCGATAAACCTATTAAGTTTATTTGCCTTTATTATGGTGCTCGGTATTGTTGTTGATGATGCTATCGTTATCGGTGAAAGTGCTTATTCAGAAATTCAGCGTGATGGTCATTCATCAGAAAATATTATTCGTGGCACTATGCGTGTTGCAATGCCAGCAACGTTTGGGGTATTAACAACCATTGCTGCCTTTTTGCCGTTATTAGCGATTGATGCCAGTTTTGCAGCATTTTTTAGGTCCATTGCTTTAGTGGTTTCCTTTTGTTTATTCTTTTCACTTATCGAGTCTAAATGGATTTTGCCTGCGCATCTAGCGCATATGAAATATATCCCATTAACATTAGAAAATAGTAATTGGTTTGAAAAAATACAAATGCGATTTAAAGACAAGCTTGATTATTTTATTCACAACAATTATAAAAACACCTTAGAAAAAGCTTTAATTGCGCGTTATAACACCATGGCATATTTTATTGCTATTTTGATTTTAGCCATTAGCCTGGTTGTTGGCTCTTTAGTAAAAGTTGAAGTATTTCCTAATATTCCAAGTGATTTTATTCAAGGTAGCATTACCTTAGTTGATGGTAGTGCCGCTGAGCAGCGTAACAGCGCTATTGAGCAAGTGATGCAAGCTGCAGATGACGTTGCAAAAGACAATTTATTTAATGGCGTCAGTTTTATAAAGCACTCTATGGTTTTTACGGGTGGAAATACCCGAGCAACATTTGTATTGGAGTTGACCAAGTCGGAAAGTCGTGAACTTGATGCTTATGATATTGAAAAGTTATGGCGTAATAAAATTGGTGAAATTCCAGGAACTAAAGAGTTACGATTTTTTGCGGGGACTAATGCAGGTGGTGGTGCAGCAATAGAATTTCAATTAACAGGTAAAAATGATCTCGAGCTTGAAGCAGCTGCTCAACAATTGCAACAGAAGTTAAAAGTCTATGATGGTGTTTATGATATTCGTAATTCATTTAGCCGTGGTTCCCAGGAAATCAAACTCAGTATTCGCCCTGAAGCCGAAGTGTTAGGTTTAACCTTAACTGATTTAGCTAAACAAGTGCGTCAGGCGTTTTATGGTGATCAAGCCCAGCGGATACAGCGCGGCAGTGACGAGCTAAAAGTAATGGTTCGTTATCCTTTGGAACATCGTTTATCGATTTCCGATTTAGAAGATATGTGGATAAGGACCCCAAGTGGCGAACAAGTGCCATTTTACCAAGTGGCAGATATAAGCATTGGTCAGGGCTTCTCTGCGATCACTCGTATTAATCGCAAGCGTTCTATCAATATTTATGCTGATATTGATAGTGAAAAAATAGAATCTAGAGTAGTAGTTGATGAAATGAACGAGGATATTATCCCTACAATTTTAGCCAACTATCCCAGTGTTAATTACGGCACTGAAGGGGCAAGTAAAGATCAAGCAGACTTTATAAACCAGTTAGGTATAGCGGCCATTGGTGCTTTATTTCTTATTTATGGCTTAATTGCGATACCGACTAAGTCTTATGTCCAACCTCTTGTTATTATGTCAGTGATCCCCTTTGGCATTATAGGGGCAATTGTTGGTCATTGGCTCTTAGGTAAAACTATTAATATGATGTCCATGTTTGGATTTATTGCTTTAACCGGGGTTGTCGTTAATGACAGCTTAATTATGGTTGATTTTATTAATAAAGCTAAAGGCTCAGGTATGAAGATAATCGATATTGTTATGCAAGCGGGTACTCAGCGCTTTAGAGCCATACTGTTAACCTCGCTAACCACCTTCTTTGGTATATTGCCCTTATATTTTGAAACAAGTTTACAAGCTCAATTCATTATACCAATGGCGATATCATTAGGCTTTGGCATTATATTTGCCACCGTTATTACCCTGTTCTTGATCCCCGCTCTGTACTTGATTAAAGATGATATTCATAACTTATTTAAGAAAAAAGAGTCGGCATCAGGCACAAACGAAGTGATTAAGTCATAATCTAATATTACGGCATGTGATTTCTTGCTGACTAAGGAGATATATTGGTTACTTTAATAGCGAAAACCATAATAAATACGAACGTTTACACGTGCTGAATTTTAACGAAAAACGTCAGAAATACTAATTTAATCTGTTGGTTATTTAGGTTTAATTGTTTGTATTTATTGTTTTTTTCTTGATTTTGGACTAAATAATATACACTTTACTCTTTAAGCAAGTCAGTCTAAAGAAGACTTCGCAAACAAAGCCTGCTAGCATCAGTGAAAATTTCATGCCTATAAAAATTATAACTAAGGACTTTCATGAGCGACAATAGAGAACATTTCAGTTCCCGTCTGGGATTTATATTGGCTGCAGCAGGTTCTGCTGTTGGTATCGGTAATTTAGTCGGTTTCCCCGTAAATGCGGCTAAAAATGGTGGTGGCGCATTTCTATTAATGTATGCTATTTTTATTTTTATGATTTGTTTACCTGTGATGATGGCTGAAATGGCTATTGGTCGTAAAACGGCTAAAAATCCGGTAGGTGCTTATGGTGCATTAAGTGATAATAATTCAATGTGGCGAAAAGCTGGATTATTAGGCGTTATCACTCCGTTTATGATTGCTGTTTTTTATACAGTGTTAACCATTTGGATTTTTATTTATTTAGCCGTTGTCGTTAGTGGTAACTTAGAATACTTAGCAAGTCCTGCTGCTTTTAGTGAAATAATTAACAGCCCCTATTTGTTTTTATCGATGGCAGTTGTCGGTAGTTTGGTTTACTTTATTTTGGGGTCGGGTGTTAAAGACGGTATTGAACGAGCGGCGAAAATAATGATGCCGGCTTTGTTTATTATGCTCATTTTATTGGTGGCTTTTGTACTCACGTTAGATAATGCTATGGCAGGAATAAAGTTTTACTTAATTCCTGACCTTGATAAAATTAGTCCATCGGTGATCAGTGGTGCTTTATCTCAAGCCTTCTTCTCACTGTCTTTAGGTATGGGTATTCTGGTCACTTATGGCTCCTATATTTCTAAGCAAACTAATATTGAAACCTCAGCAACATTAGTTGCTATAACAGATACTGCTGTTGCTTTTATTGCAGGTTTGATGGTGATGCCGGCAATATTCTCATTTAATCCTGACATTAATCCAAGTGAATTAAGCGATAGTTCAGTCTCTTTAATTTTTGTATTTCTCCCTAAATTATTTTTAGCCTTACAAGCGACCGTCGGTTACTTCTTTGCAAGTACTTTAGCTTCAGTGTTCTTCCTTTTGGTATTTTTTGCCGCATTAACGTCTTTAGTTTCTATTATAGAAGTACCGGTTGCTTATTTAATGGATGAAAAATCTAAAACTCGTAAGAAAGCATTATCAACAATCTTTATTTGGGGCGGGTTGTTTGCTGTTTTGTCAGCGTTATCTTTTGGTATGGTTGATTGGTTAACATCATTGACAAGTTATGGTGGTAAGTCTAAATCATTATTCGATGTGATTTACGATATGTTTTATGACACTATCTTGCCGCTTAATGGTTTGCTTATTTGTTTATTTGTTAGTTTTCGTTGGAAAAAACACAATCTGAACCAGGAGTTAAGTGAAGGTAATGAAACTTTTGGTAAATCAGTGTTAGCCAAGTATGTTGATTTCTCGTTAGGTACGTTTATCCCTGTCATTATTTTTGTCATCTTTATCAATACGGTTGCTAAAATTTATTTTGGTTATGATATGTTTGGCTAAAGCATTGCCGATCGAATTTATAAAAAGGTCGTTATTTCGGCCTTTTTTCTTTATAAGAAAATTATTATGTTAACAGCTCATATTAACGTTATAGACTTTACTGAGTGCCAACGTTTATTTCATGGTCGTGGTCATGCCTACCCTGATTTATCACATGTTAATGTTGACTGGTTTGCTCCCGTTATATTAATCACCCTTTATCAAGAGGTCTCACCAGACTGGTTAATGGCCCAAGCTAAAGAGCTAATGACGCTCACTGCTCAATGTAGCTCCGTCCAAGTGCAATACCGTTGTAGAAAACTTGCGCCCACTGAAGTCTTAATAGGTGAGAATGTTTTGCATACTGTCGTTAAAGAATTAGCGCTGAGCTATAACATTAACTTTGGTAAAACACAGAACAGCGGTCTTTTTTTGGATATGAGTAACGGTCGTCGATGGGTTATGGCGCACGCTAGAAATAAAAATATCCTTAACCTTTTTGCTTATACCTGTCCTTTCTCCCTTGTCGCCGTTGCTGGCGGTGCTAAGCAAGTCGTTAATATTGATATTAGTAAAGCCTCCCTGGCAAAAGGGCGAGATAATCATCGGTTAAATGACCATCCTATGGATAGGGTTAAATTTGAAGGTGTTGATATTTTTAAGTCTAATAGTCGAATTAAAAAGTATGGTCCTTATGATTTAATCATTTCAGATCCACCGACAATGCAATTTGGTAGCGTTGATATTGAAAGAGATTATAAAAAAATAGTGCGAAAAATTCCTCAATGGTTGAAACCAGGCGGTGAGGTTATTTTGTGTTTAAATTCTCCCGATCTCTCTGAGCAATTTTTGTTGGATTTAATTGAAGAGTATTGCCCTAAATGTCATTTAGTTGAGCGCATTAAACCCCTAGCGGTTTTTAAGGAGGCTTTTCAAGGCAAAGGGCTAAAATTTATGGTTTTTAGCTATCAACCATAAACTAATTACACTAGTTAAATACGACTCGAGCTGCTAGAAAAATTAAAAAGCTTCCAGCCACCCTATCAACAATATGGCTATGAGTTTTTAGCTGATTAATAATATTACCGCGTGAAATACCAAAGGTGACTAAGCAGTACCAGGTTGTATCGATAAACCCTACGGTAGCTGTCATTATCAGGTTTTGTTGCCAAGTGGCATTTTCATTAACAAATTGGCTAAATAATGCCAGAAAAAATATAGCCAATTTAGGATTTAAAAATGCGATTAAAAATCCATCGCGCCAACCATTGACTTTAGGTCCCATAGATTGATTTTTACCTGTAACTGATATGTCACTTTTTTGAGATAATAACGATTTGACACCTAAATAGACTAAAAAAGCCGCACCTGCATATTGAATTACCGCATATATTATTGGCGACTTTGTGATAATAATGCCAATACCTGTGGCAATAATTACCGCATATAACGCAACACCTATCCCATGACTAATAGCGGTTGAATAACCTTGTTTTTGACCACCGGATAACGTGTTTTTAATTACTAATGCTAAACTAGGCCCAGGAGATAATGCACCTAGAACGCAAATAACCACTAATGATAGCCATAAATGTAACTCCAAGGTGTATTCCTTTCTTATTTCGTTGTTATTTATCAGTTGATGAATTTTTCTCTGGAATGCCTGATTCCCCTGAAACTAGCAAATTGGGCTTTTACTTAAATATTAAAGGTGATAATACACCCTACAGGGTGAGGAGTCATGCGTTGTTGGTCATTAGGCGCTTGGGTATGCAGTTATTAGTTTTTAGCCTCACCTAAAATCTAAATGTCGTAGGTAAAAGTTACGTGATTCAGCTGATGTTTATGTTTTGATGTTATCCAGTTAACTTAAGTTTCCATTTAAAAACTGGAAGCGGCTGTAGAGCACATACTGCGATAAGATATTTTTTCACATCATGATACCTCCCATCAGAATTTAACATAAATCAACTTTATTTCTTACTTATGGTTACACATTGAAAGAACCGTTACGTGTGTTTATTGCTAGATAATAATGTATTATGTCGGCCTCAGTAATAGACCTAAATTTGGAACAATAACCGAATGACAACATCAAAAATATTTATAGTATTAGCCATTGCGCTAGCTGTTCTTGGCTGTTCAGAAGAGCTAGAAATCAGTAATAAAACAGAGCAAGAAGTAAAACAACAACACCATCAAGTAACTGAGCCGATCATTGATTTCAAATGGCAAGTAGACCGTTTTGCTGACATACGCGTTATACGTTATCAAGTGCCAGGTTTTGAAAAATTACCATTAGAAACTAAAGAGTTATTATTTTACCTTTATAAAGCTGCGCTGTCTGGTCGTGATATTACTTGGGATCAAAACTACAAGTACAACCTGACTATTCGCCAAACTTTAGATGCCGTTATAGCAGATTATACCGGTGATAAAACAACACAAGAATTCGAAAAGTTTAATGAATATGCAAAGCGTGTATGGTTTGCTAATGGCATTCATCATCATTATATGTCAGGCAAACTTATGCCTGAGTTTAGTCAGCAATCTTTTGAAAAATATGTAAAGTCAGTAGCTGGTAAAGGCACATTACCTTTAAATGAAGAGCAAAGTGTTGAGCAGCTAGTGAGTTTGTTAACCCCCATTTTATTTGACCCCACCATTGCCCCTAAAATGGTTAATCAGTCTGCAAATACCGATAACGTTGTTGCTTCAGCGGTTAACTATTATGAAGGAGTGACTGAACAAGAAGTTGAAGATTTTTATAACAGTAAAGTTAACGCTGATCCAAAACGTCCTGTTTCTTGGGGGTTAAACTCTAAATTAGTCAAAATAGACGGTATATTGGTTGAAAAAGTTTGGAAAGTTGGCGGTATGTACGATAAAGCTATAAGTGAAATTGTATTTTGGTTAGATAAAGCTGCAACAGTTGCCGAAAATAACCAACAGAAAAAAGCCCTTACTCTTCTATCGAAATACTATAAAACGGGTAATTTAAAAGACTTTGACGACTACTCTATTGCATGGGTTAAAGATGTTAACTCTAGCGTTGATGTAGTTAATGGCTTTATCGAAGTATACGACGATCCTTTAGCGTATAGAGGTTCATTTGAATCAGTTGTTTCAGTAAAAGACAATGAAGCAACAAAAATTATTGCGAAAATTGCAGAGCAAGCTCAGTGGTTTGAGGATAACTCACCACTCATGGCAAACCACAAGAAAAAAGAAGTAAAAGGAATAACAGGTAAAGCAATTACTGTTGTGATTGAATCAGGTGATGCATCTCCTTCGACACCAATTGGAATTAATTTACCAAATGCAAACTGGATAAGAGCCGAGCATGGCTCAAAGTCAGTAAGTTTAACTAATATTGTCAGTGCTTATGACAACGTAAAAGGTGGTTCATTAGCCGAATTTGTTTGGGATGATGCCGAACTTAAACGTAGCAAAGAGTTTGGTCCACTAGCTTCCCACTTACATACTGATTTACACGAAGTTGTCGGTCATGCTTCTGGTCAAATTAACGAAGGTGTTGGCACACCCAAAGAAACATTAAAACAATATTCTTCCGCTCTTGAGGAAGGTCGTGCCGATTTAGTTGCTTTATATTATTTAATGGACGAAAAATTAATTGATATGGGTGCAATGCCAAGCTTAGAGGTAGGTAAAGCCAGTTATGATAGCTATATTCGTAACGGTATGATGCTGCAATTACGACGTCTGAAAAAAGGTGAGCATATTGAAGAAGCTCATATGCGTAACCGTCAGTTAATTGCTAACTGGGCTTTCGAGAAAGGTAGTACTGACAATGTTATTGAAAAACGTGTACGTGATGGAAAAACTTATTTTGTGGTCAACGATTATCAAAAGCTTCGTATTTTATTTGGCCAATTATTGCGTGAATTACAACGTATTAAATCTGAAGGTGACTTTGTTGCTGGCCAAGCATTGATAGAAGGTTATGCGGTTAAAGTTGATGAAGAGCTTCATCAAGAAGTATTAAACCGTTATGAAAAGCTTAATCTAGCGCCTTATTCTGGTTTTGTTAACCCTAAATTAGAAGCTATTTATCAAGGTGATAAAATTACTGATGTAAAAATCACTTACCCTGATAATTTTCAAGAGCAAATGTTGGAATATGGCAAAGATTATGGTTTGTTACCCGTCATGAATTAATTTAGTAAGCTAGTTATGAACTAGCTGGTCAATTACTTTAACCGTTATTTTATGAATAGGTCAGTGATCAGAATAGGATTACGCGCCTTGTTTATATTGAGCTTTTATTACTGACTTCGCTTAGCTAAGTCAGTAATGGCGAGAACTAACTTTTACTATTATTTAGGGAATGCAATCAATAGTAGATTTTATACGATTAATTATTAATTAGTTGAACACGAGTGGTTAATATATCGATCAAAAACCTTTAACCATATAGTTAGATTTGGCATAAAAACCATCAAAAAAGTTATATAAGACACTGTAATTAAATATTTTGCGGATTACAAAATTATAACTATAAACGCATATTATTGAGAGAACCTTAATGAAAAAGAAAAGTATTTTATTATTAGTTATGGCGTCTACATTTGCTGTTGCGGATGAAGGTATGTGGCAACCACAGCAATTGCCCAGCATTGCTAAC
>Ga0307488_10002414_pt1 | contig 15816 bp, 15 predicted proteins | sample SB02metaG_FD_202248 | JGI IMG/M metagenome (GOLD analysis project Ga0307488, IMG submission 202248) | Sea-ice brine microbial communities from Beaufort Sea near Barrow, Alaska, United States - SB 0.2 | ecosystem: Environmental > Aquatic > Marine > Coastal | place: USA: Alaska | collected... | reverse complement strand
TTATTTTTGATGTTATGGGAATTGACACAAATGAAGTGATTGCGGCTGCGGCAACCAAATGGAATTTTATTAAGTTATTTCCTGGACTTGTCGGAGGTCACTGTATTGGTGTTGATCCTTATTATTTAACCTATAAAGCAGAAGAATTAGGCTATAAGCCAAATTTAATTTTGGGAGCTAGACAGATTAATAATGGAATGGGTAAATATATTGCTGAAAAAACTATTAAGATGATGATATCAAATGATAAAAAAATCAAAGGTTCATCCGTATTAATACTTGGTTTTACATTTAAAGAAGATTGTCCTGATATGAGGAACACCAGAGTTGTTGATATTATAGAGGAGCTAAAAACTTATGGATGCAATGTTGACGCATACGACCCGTGGGTTGATCCAAAAGAAGAGAAAAGTAAATATAAACATGGAATTATTGACATCCCTTTTAAGAATAGTAAAAAGTACGACTCAATTGTAGTTGCTGTTGCACATAAACAATTCAAAGAATTAACAGAAACCGATTACATTAATATTTCAAATGGTAAACCTATAATAATAGATATTAAAGGAATAGTTAAAAATCCAAATTGGAGATTATAATATGAAAAATTTTGCATTAATCGGAGCAGCAGGATATGCAGCTCCCAGAAACATAAAAGCTATTAAAGAAATAGGAAATAATATAATAGCCTCTCAGACACATATAGTGGAATAGGTATTATGGATAGCAATTTTCCTGAAGCAAATTTTTTAGCTAAATTTGAACGTTTCGACAGATGAGTAGATAAGTGGCATAGAAATAATGGTAAAATAAATGAATATGTTTCTATATGTTCACCTGCCTATTTACATGATCCAAATATTAGATTTGCATTAAAGAATTGAGTAGATCCAATAATGGACAAACCTTTTGTATTGAATCCTTGGAATATTGATCAAATAAATGTTTTGACTTTAAAGCAGTGGAAGAAGCCAAAGCCTTTTATTTAAAAGATGTAGCAAATATTACCTATGTAAATTCTAATTATGAAGCATTGGTTATTGCCGGTGCCTTAATATTGCTAACCGAATGGAAAGAATTACACTCTCCTGTTATGATGAAATAAAAATGCAATGGAATACTCATTTAATTTTTTATGGCTGCAACCAATACAATGATTTTAATTTAAAAGAGAAGGGGATTGCTTATTTTTAAATTTTTAGAAAATAATAATAACTAAAACATTCAATTGAGTACAATAACATCAAAAGTAATAATAGGCAGTAAATGGATGCTGCTTTTAAGTTTTATAAGCAAGGCAAGTGGCACCTTGGTTGCCATTATCCTTGCACGCATTTTAACACCGGAAGATTTTGGGCTGGTGGCTGTTGGTATATTAGCTGTTTCGTTATTACAAGTTTTTAGCGAAGTAGGAATTAAACAAGCATTGATAAAAGAGAGTGAAGTTGACACAGAAAAAATGCTTGATACAGCCTGGACAATAGAATTTATCAGAGGATTAATAATACTTATACTTGTTTTTTTGAATGCTGGTTTTATTGCAGAATTTTTTAATAAAAGTGAAGCTATAAACGTTATCCGGATTTTAGCCTTTTTACCCCTAATTAAAAGTATTAGCAGTATAAAAATTATTTATCTTCAGAAAGAATTAGAGTTTAAGAAACAGTTTATTTATGAAATTGCAGGGCTCGCTGGACCATTACTGATAACTATTCCACTAGCCTTAATTTTGCAGAATGTCTGGGCCATTATTATTGGAACACTAAGTGGTGAATTTATTAAAATGGTAGCTTCGTATTTTGTAATGCCATACAAACCTTCTCTCACTTTTAATAAAAAATATTTTTTTCAAATGTTTCGTTTTGGGAAGTGGATTTTGTTGGGTAGTATTGTTTCATATTTTGCCATGGAATTAGACACTTATGTTGCAGCGAAGTTTTTTGATGCTAGCTTGCTGGGCATTTATGTACTTGCATTTTCACTTTCAAACAAGCCAGCTGTTGAAATAAGCAAAGTACTGGGGAAAATTTTGTTTCCTGCTTTTGCTAAAATTGGACATGATATTGAACGCACGAAAAAAGCTTACCTGAAGTCAAGCTATTTACTTTATTTGGTATTAATTCCTGTCTCTTTAGGATTATCGTTGATTGCTGAAGATTTTGTAATGGTAGTTTTGGGTGAAAAATGGGAATCAATGATTCCAGCATTTCAAATCTTGTCCATTGGTGCGTTATTCCGGAGCTTATCAGTACCCTCAGGCGGTTTATTTAATGGGATAGGTAAACCAAATTTGGTTTTTATCCAATCCACTATTAGAATGATAGTTTTAATCATATTTATTGCTTATTTCTACCATAATATTGGTTTAATAACGCTCTCCATTGCTGTTTTACTATCAAATATAGCATTTTTAACTATGTTTATTATTTTCCTCAGAAAACACATATTCTTATATCTTAAAGATTTTATTTTTAATTATTTATCATTGATAATAGCTGCAGTGGCCATGTGTTTTGCTGTTATCATAGTAATATTTCTGCTTAAACCTGGAATAATTCGTTTAACATTATCAATTTTTATTGGAATAGCTTCATATGGTGGCGCATTAATATTGTTAAACCACACTAAAAGATTTAATCATTTAGATGATTATATCAAACCACTTTTAAATAGCGTTAGAAATGAAAATTGATTATCCTTCAATTACATATTTACTATATAAAGTAATACTGAAAATAATCAATAATGTTACAATAATGAAATTATGGATAAAGAACATTACTAATTATCAATCATTTAAAAACAGAATGGCTGGATAGGCATGAACGTGACGATTTAGCTAGGAACTATTTTAGGAGATGAATTATAGGTCTTGGAACAAGGAGTGGTTGGGATAATTCCTAAGATAGAGACTTTTGGAAGGGAACCACCAAAAATTATAAGATATAGAGATAAAAATCCTTACGAGATTTTAAATTTCACAAATAAATTTTAGATAATAATAGTATACTAGTATAAGTGATATCAATAACATTTTGAATTTACCCTTGGTTAGCATAAATATAACGACTTATAGTAGAGTTGATAAACTTGAAATATGGCTTTATTATTATTATACTTGAAGCTGAAAAAATAGGATTGAAAAATAAATTAGGAAAACGATGTATAAAGAACCTTTAGTAAGTGTAAACATAACAACATATAATCGGGCGAATTTATTACCTAGATGTATAGAATCCGTATTAAACCAGTCATATAGAAATCTGGAGATTATCGTTATAGATGATTGTTCAACAGATAATACAATTGAAATTATTAAACAATTTATTAATAAAGATGCTCGAGTTAAATATATTCGACATAAAGAGAATTTACATCTTGCTAAAGCAAGAAATACGGGCGTTAATAATTCATCAGGTGAGTATATTGCATTTCTAGATGACGATGATGAATGGATAGATAATGATAAAATAGAAAAACAAGTTGCAATATTTGAGAATTCTAAAAATGAAAAGTTGGCTATAGTATGCAGTAATGTGAGAAATTATAGTGATGAATTCAAATACAAGAATATAATTATAAAAAAACCTAAAAATATTAAATCTCATATCCTTAAAAGAAATGGTATAATATTTACATCAACTACTATGACAAAAAAAAGTATTCTTATTGAAACAGGTGGCTTTGATAATTATTTATCACGGGGCATTGATAGTGAATTTTATCGCACTTGCATTTGGAAATTTGGCTATGAAGTATTATTTATGAATGATATTACATCAGGGTATCATGAATATGGTAATGACAGAATAACTCTTACAAATAATAAAATATCGATAAAAAGGAGTATAGAAGCTCAATGGCATATAATAAGAAAATATAATATTGCATTCTTGATTTATCCTAAAAGTCTCATTTTTAGATTACTAATAATTTTAAAAGCTTATTTTTTTCTCTTATTTAATAACAAAAAGTAATATGACAACTTTAAGCACACAACAAAATATTGAACAAAATCAATACGATTAATGCCATTCAATAACTTAACGCAACAAATCTAAATTAATAGATTTGTAAAATGAAAGTAAAAAACATAGACGTTTAACTTTAAAAGAAAGAGTGATTATTCAGACTCTTTTAAAGGAGAAAAAGTCTAAATCTTATATTGCAATTAGACTTGATAGATTTCGACGAACTATTGGGGAGAATGTTAATAAGTTTGCAATAGAACCAGGAGAAAAATATGATGCTGATTTAGCACACTGGTGCGCTAAATCAAACTACTTAAATAAAAGAAATCTTGATAAAATAACTACCTACTCTTTATTGAGATTTTTTGTCTATTTAGGCTTTTTATCCAATTAGACTCCTAAACAAATTTCAGGATGACTCAAGGAATTGTATCTGAATGATTCAATAATGCCTATTTAACACGAAGCTATTTATAGACACATTTATACAAGACCACAACCAAGTTTAAACAAAAAACTAATCTAACCGCTAGTATGTAAAAAAACAAGACGCAGGCCTCATAAAAAAAGACGTGGGGGGGTGTAAAATAATAACCCAAGACAGCATTGACAATGGACTATAACATATTGAACTTAGAAATGAGATTGGATATTGAGAAGGTGATCTAGTCATTGAAAAAAACCATAAAAGTGCTATTGAAACTATTGTAGAACGTAAAGCTAGATTTAATTTAATCGTTAAATTACAGTCTAAAAAAGCAGGTGAAGTAGCGAATAAGTTTTCTAAAATATTAAACAAATTAAAACCTATCTATAAAAAACAATGATTTATGACAACGGAATTAAATAAATCGATAAATAACTGGTATTATTCATATTATAAAAAGAATTTTTTTATTGCAAAAGATAATAATTGTTCTAGAATTTACCTGAAACTTAAAAAGAAATGAATTTGGTTACGGTTTGTATAACTACATATAATAGGAAGGCTTTATTGCCATTAACTTTAAAATCTATTTTATCGCAAACATATAAAAATCTTGAAATAATAATAGTTGATGATTGCTCTACAGATGGAACACAAGATTTTGTGGAAAATCAATTATTAAAGTTGGATAAGAGAATTAGATATATAAAACATGCGAAAAATAAAGGGTTAGCCGCAGCTAGAAATACTGCAATTAAGAATTCTAAGGGTAAATATTTCACATTTTGTGATGATGATGATATTTGGAGAGAAGAATTCATAGAGGTTTTTATTGAAAAATCAAAATATTATAATGACACATATTCATTTTGTGCCAGTATTATTTCTAATAAGAAAGCTGTTAAGGGAATTTTAGCACCATTTAAAGAATTATTGATTAGGGGTTATACACCTCCAGTGGCAAGTCAGTTTTATTTCACGGATAATTTAAAGAAAGTCGGAGGATACGATGAAAAAATTAAAAGCGGTGTGGATCATGATTTATGGTTAACATTGGGGCATAATGAATATAAGTTAATATGGATAAATCAAGAATTGTCAAAGGAAAATAGAATTCAATCAGATGGTAGAATGACATTTAATTTCAACAAAAGAGTTAATGGTATAAGATGTGCCATAAATATTTGGGAAAATAGAATTGAAAATTCCTTTGGAAATAACTTTGTCAAATGCTTAGAGAAGAACTATGAATATAATACATATAAAAAATTTATATTATTTTCTTTGAAAGAAAATAAATTTAGTGATGTTTTTAATTATTGGAAAAAATTACCAAAAATATTATTTTTATTAGACTTGAAACGATATATAATTAGCAAATTTAATAATAGCTCTTTATTACTTCATCCAAATTTTGAAGGGTGCAGAAATAATATACTTAAAGGTGAATATAATATTGAAATTTTAAGGGAATGAGGATTTTTAAACTTGAATAAAAGGAGGTAATAAATTTAAACTGTTAGATTCTAAAAAAAAGGAAAGTATTAAAAAAGACTTAAAATTAGATAATGATGAGTTTGTTATTACTTCAGTGGTAGTTGTTTTTTTATAAAAAGAAATGAAGATATTATAAAATCATATTCTAAATTACCAAAATCTATGATTAGGTTTGTTTACATCTTGGTAAAGAAAATAATGATTGTGATGAAAGGGCTTTAGCTAAAAAAACTTGGCGTTAATTAAAATGTTATTTTTTAAGTTTAATAACCAACGCTGACGTAATATTATCTGTTTTGGGTGTTTATTATTATGTCGTCTAGAGTCGAAAGTTTAAATATAGCGGCTATTGAAATTATTGTAACTATTACAATTCTTTTATCAAAAGTTGCCAGATTTAGTGACTGTTTGATATTAGTGCATGAACTAACGGGATATGAGCCAGTGTAGAAGCACTTATTAGTAAAATAGATGTGATTAACGGCGGTCATTCTCCTGTAATTGATCTTTTAGGAGTAATAGGTATTGCAGGAAGAGTTGCTTTTTACTTATTATTTAAAAAAGTGTTGGCATAGGTAAAATACAATTATTGGAGGAGGAACTGTTGTGACAAAAGAAGTTTCATCAAATGAAATTTGGGGATAGAATCCCGCTAAGTTTATTAAAAAATAGAAATTTAATAAAGATGTTTTAAAACTATAAAATATACATATAGTCAGTTTGTTAAGTAGTATTAAAGAACTGTAAAATAAAAATAAAATATGAAAAATCCATTAATTTCAATTATTACAGTTGTATTTAATGATAAAAAAGGTTTATTAAAAACGATAGAAAGTGTAATTAATCAATCTTATAATAATTATGAATTTATTGTTGTAGATGGAGGCTCAAAGGACGGAACAAAAGAACTATTAAAAGAGTTTAGAGATATAATCTCTATCGGAATTTCAGAACCTGATAAAGGAATTTATGACGCGATGAATAAAGGAATTAAAGTTGCGAATGGTGAATGGGTGATTTTCATGAATGCAGGTGACTTATTTTTTTCAAACCAAACTATTTCAGATGTTTTTAAAAATGAAAATTTTGAAAATTACCAGATAGTTTATGGAGATACCGTTGGAGTTCATGACAGTGGCAAAATCGAATATATAAAACCATTGAATTTAAAATTTTTCTGGAAACATATACCAATCTGCCATCAATCGACTTTTATTAAACTAAAAATACACAAGGAACATTTATATGATTTAAAATATAAAGTGAGTGCAGTATATGATTTTTTATACGCTCGGTATGAGGCTGATAAAATGTTTAAATATATTTCATTTCCCATATCTAAATATAATATGAATGGGTATTCGTCACATTCACTGTTATGGATTTGGGATTATATAAGGATAAGTTTGAAATACTCAAAAGGAAAAAGGTTGAAAGTGATTTTTAAAATAGGATCTTATTCAATTATGAGAATTATCGCTTATTTAAAAAATAAAAAATATGATATTTAGTCAAGATATAAAACAGTATAAGAAAGTTACAAATAGAAGTGCTATACACGAACCTATTTATTTATTAATATTCCTTTACAGGTGCATAAACGCACTGCATTATTCAAAATTAGGAGTTTTCCGTTTTTTTGGGATACTGTTCTTCTATCCTTTTTATTTAATTCTGAATATTATATTTGGTGTTTCTATACCAAGGAATTGTAAAATAGGGAGAGGCCTAATAATTTATCACTATAGTGGTATAGTTATCAATGGAAGTGTCGTAATTGGCGAAAATTGTGTGATTCGTCAAGGAGTGACTATTGGAAATAAGAATTTCGAAAATGATGTTCCTGTTTTAGGTAATAACGTTGATATAGGAGCCGGGGCCGTAATTATTGGAAAAATAAAAATAGGTAATAATGTTAAGATTGGTGCAAATGCAGTTGTATTAAAGGATGTGCCTGATAGTCATATTGCTGTAGGAAATCCGGCAAGGAATATTTAATAAAATATATGGTGAAAGTTACAAAAGATTTAGTAAGTATAATTATACCCACATATTCAAGACCAGTTTACTTGAAAAGAGCAATATATAGTGTTTTAAATCAAACCTATAAAAATATTGAAGTTGTTGTTGTTGATGATAATGATGCAACTTCTAAGTATAGGAAAGAGACTGAAATTGTTATGACAGAGTTTACTGAAAATACTAAAGTTAAATATATTAAACATTCTAAAAATAAAAATGGTTCTGCTGCTCGTAATACTGGTTTAAAAGAATCTAAAGGTTATTATATTGCATTGTTAGATGATGATGATGAATTTTTACCATTAAAACTGGAAAAACAAGTTGAAGTTTTAAATAAATTAGATGATTCTTTTGGAGGTGTTTACTGTAATTATCAGCAATTATTAAAAGGTAAAATTACAGCAAAATATAAAAATATTGAAGAAGGTAATATCGTTGAAAGTTTATTATTGTGTAATAATTCAATATGTGGGGGGTCTACATTATTGCTAAAAAGGACTGTGTTACAAGATTTAAACGGTTTTGATATTTCCTTTCTTCGCTATCAAGACTGGGAGTTATTGGTTCGTTTTTTTAGAGAGCATAGGTTAGGAATTTCTTCAGATATTTTGGTTAATATTCATATGGATTCGAGAATAAATACTGTAATGTCAAAAAAGGCCATATTAACAAAAGAGAAATTTTTAGATACATTTAAAAATGATATTGCTGCATTGAATTGCGAAAAACAAATATATAAAAGACAATGGTACACCCTAGGCTTATCTCTAGTAGAGGCAAATCAAAATGAATATGCCAAACAATGTTTTAAAAGGGCGCATCAATCTCAAAAATTGACAATTCGAGATTGTTTAATAATTGGTTTAAATTGGACTAATAAGTATATGCCGATTAAGAAAGTAATTAAAAGCATTTTAAAATGATTATTTATGCAATAATATTTTCTTTAATTTTTTTTTTGAGTCAAAAAAATTTTAATAAAATTAATAATTTTTTTAGAATTTTATCCATGGGTATCTTAGTTGCTTTTATTGGATTGAGATTTGGCGTAGGAGTAGATTACTTTAGCTATCAAGACATGTTTTTGGAGGGTGATTTATCAACGTGGGTAGAACCTGGATATTTTTATTTAATGAAATTTGTACATTTATTAAATGGTGAATTTTACTGGGTAACTAGTATCGTAGCATTTATTACTATCTCTTTTTTATATAAAGGTGTTACAAATTTAACTCCGTACTTTGCATTGTCAATTTTTTTTTTTCTTGTATCTCCTAGCGGATATGGCTTTTGTGTAAATGGAATGAGACAAGGAATTACTGCTGCAATATTTTTATATTCAATTAAATATATTATTGAGGGGCAATTTTATAGATATTGTACAATTCTTTTAGTTGGTTCATTATTTCATGTTTCATTATTAATTTTAATACCTTTTTATTTTATTCGTAAAATTAAATTCAGAAAAAATCTTTATTTATTACTTGTTATTGTAGTTATTGTCTTAAATCAGGTGAACGTTTTTGAAAATGTATTGTTAAAAGCTTTATCCTATACTCCATGGGCATTTTATTTAGAGGTTAGTGGTATTTTAGGAGCAGCAAAAACATCATCAGGTCTTGGCTTTATTTTTACTAATCTTGTTGGATTGGCGGTTATTTATTTCATTCCGGAAAGATTAGTGCGCCAACAAAAGTATGCAGTCATTTTTAATTTTTATGTTATTTTTTTAATTTTTAGAAATGTATTTTTTTCAATTTTAATTATATATCGATTAGTCGTATACTTTGAATGGGTTTCTTTTGTCGCATTGGCAATTTTCTTGCATCAAACATTTAAACTACAAACAAAACAAGCTTTAATTTTACTAATATTATTCTTATATTCAATCCTTTTTTATAATGGATTGGCTAATGAATCTTATATGTTACAATACCATTTAATAAGTTAAATATGAAAAAGAAAATTGGACATGTTTTTTCTGGAGAATATAAAGTAGGGAATGGAATTTTCACAGTTGTTGATTCTTTACTTAAAAATATTAATGATTCTAAATTTAAATGTATTTTATATTGTAAAAAAAAAGAAAATTTAAAACCTATATACAAAGTAATTTATGAAACAGATTTGTCTTTTGAAGAATTATTAAAAAAAGAAAGTTTTGATCTATTTGTGTTTCATGGGATTTTTTTTTCTGATTATTTATATAAATTTTATTTATGTAAAAAAAATAAAATTCCATACATTATAAAACCTCATGGAAGTTTAGTAAAAAATGGATGGTCTAAAAACGGGCTTAAGAAAAAGATTTTTTTCTTTTTAGGATTAAAATATTTTCTTAATAAATCTAATGGGATCATCTATATTAATGAAGAAGAAAGGCAAAGTTCATTAAAGTTAAAGGCTAAAGCCTATATTGAGCCTAATTTAATTGAAATTAATATCCAAAGTAAAAAAGACTTTTCAACTAAAGTAAGATTGCTTTTTTTCTCAAGAATTGATTTTTATCATAAAGGACTAGATTATCTTTTGTTAGCGCTAACATTATTAAATAAGGATATTATAAAGAAACTTGAATTTGAATTTTATGGCATTGGAGATGATAAAAATATTTTGAAATTAAAAAACTTTATTTCAAAACACAATTTGAGTTTTGTAAACTACCGCGGAGCAATTAAATCTGATAGTGGAAAAGCAGAAATGTTTGCAAAATCAGATATTTTAATCTTAACAAGTCGTTTTGAAGGTTATCCTACTGTTATTACTGAAGCTTTAACATATGGAATACCACCGTTAGTTACACCAGGAACAAATGCTTTGTTCTTGACAAGGCAAAATATTGGCTGGGATACGAAATTAGATAGTTTAATTATCGCTAATCAAATAGAGAAGTCTATTAATGAATATTTGATTGATAAGATTAACATTAGATCAAAATGCATATCATTTGTAGAAGAACATTTAGGATTAGATAAAATATCGGTTACTGAAGATTTGTATAATAGTTTATTAAAAAAATAAACATTTTTTTAATAAAGATTCGTCTAGTGTTTTGATAAATAAATTATTTTAGATAAAATTTTTAAACATAAAAATTTAAATAAAAAAATGATAAGATATAAGTTTGTAATTTCAAGTATAATAATCGATGGATATTTATAATAGAATAAGTGTTGTAATGTCAGTATATAAAAATGATAAAGTTTCGTTTTTTAAAGAGGCTGTTGAAAGTCTTTTAGAACAGACGTACCAGCCTTCTGAGATTATAATAGTTGTAGATGGTTATGTTAATGAAGGAATTGATAATTTATTAGAGGATTTATCGAATAATTTTTTAATTAAAATCATTCGATTATCCCAAAATAGTGGGCTTGCGAATGCTCTTAATATTGGTGTTAAGAAAGCTCAGTATCCTTTAATAGCAAGAATGGATTCTGATGACATTTGTTTTAAAGATAGATTTGAAAAACAAGTTGAATATCTTAATAAAGAAAATTTAGATATAGTAGGTGGTCAGATTATTGAATTTGGAATTGATACTCAAGATGTCATTTCTGAAAGAAAAGTGCCAGTTAAGCATCAAGAAATGGTCCGTTTTATGAAATTAAGAAGCCCTTTTTCTCATCCAACTATTATATTCAAAAAAGAAGTTTTTACTTCTTTAGAAGGATATGATACCGTTATTTTTCCTGAAGATTATGATTTTTTTGTTCGAGCCTATTTAAAAGGATTTCAGTTTGGAAATGTAAATCAAAATATATTGTGGTTTAGGTTAGGTGATGACCGTATCAATACAATAAAACGACGTTGGGGTAAATCATACGCCAGAAATGAATATAAATTATATAAAAACTTTTTGAAGTTAGGGTTTTATAATTACTTTTATTTTTTTAAAGCGGTAGTTTTAAAAGTCCCTTTGCGAGTTTTGCCTTTTATCGTTTATAAGTTTATATATTTTAATATTCTGAGAAGATAGAATTAATTATGCCAGAGCAAATATTAATCACAGGCGCCAAGGGTTTTGTAGGCTCAAATGTAACGGCTTACCTGCAAAAAACAAGCTATACAACTTTAGGCGTTTCTCGTAATCCAAAAAACACCAATGGAATTAGTTACGAGGCATTAACACCTGAAGTTTGGAACCATACAACGGCTATATTGCATTTGGCAGGTAAAGCCCACGATTTAAAAAAAACTTCAAATGATGATGAATATTTCGAGGTAAATTTTAATCTTACCAAAAAATTATATGATCAATTTTTAAAGTCCGATGCACAACAATTTATTTACATCAGTTCGGTAAAAGCCGTTGCTGATTCGGTTGATGGGATACTGAGCGAAGTCGAAGTACCAAATCCTCTTACTGCTTATGGAAAATCAAAGCAAATGGCAGAATCCTATCTATTAGCCAATTTGCCTGCAAATAAAAAAGTATATATTTTACGGCCGTGTATGATTCACGGGCCCGGAAATAAAGGGAATCTAAATTTATTGTACAGTCTGGTCAGCAAAGGTTTTCCTTGGCCTTTGGGTGCCTTTAAGAATCAGCGTTCCTTTTTAAGTATTGAAAATATGTGTTTTGTGATTAAGGAATTATTAACCCAAAATGATATTCCTTCAGGAGTTTATAATGTGGCTGATGATACACCGCTTTCAACCAACGAATTGATACAATTAATTGCAGTTTCTCAAAATAAACAAGCAAGTATACTCCATATTTCAAAAGGTTTCATAACCCGTATGGCGAAATTAGGAGATTATTTACACTTGCCATCAAACTCAGAACGTTTGCAAAAACTAACCGAAAGTTATGTGGTGAGCAATGCGAAAATTATAAAAACCATTGGCAAACGATTACCCATTAAAGCAAAAGAAGGCTTGTTGAAGACGTTTGAGTCTTTTAGTGCAGAGAGTAAAAAAAATGTTTAGTAAACATTTTAGCGATTGAGCCTGGCGGTGATTTGGCAGTTTATTTGGTAAAGATTATAGTAAAAAAGAAAGTTCAAAGCATAATTTAAAACAAATCAAAGAAAAAATGTCCTATGATGTTTTTCGTGATAAAATATTGAAATTTTTACGTTAGCTGATGGGCTAATCTAAAGAGCTTAGTGGTACGTGAAACGGCAGGAAAGGCGGTCTGGATGATGTGGTTAAAAAAATCATCAGACTAGATTTTTTTGTTATTTTTTTATCAATGAAAAAAATTAAAGAACAATTGTTTATCCTTGATATAAGTTTATAACAAAAATCATTAATACTATTTTATATGCTGTCTGGCAGGTTTTATTGTAATACAAAAAATAGTTTCAGAAAATTAAACAAATCTAAACAGTATACTTTCACTCATCATCCTCTTTTTGCTTTCTCCAATATTTTTAATAGTGGCAATGTTTATCTTTTTTGAAGATGGCTTTCCTGTTTTTTTTGAGCAGAATAGGGTGGGCATCAACTATTCGTTTTTCAACATTTACAGGTTTCGCAGCAAGAAAAAGAATACACCAAATGTGGCTAAGCATTTGTTGGAAAATCCGGAACAATATGTCCTTAAAGTTACAGCCCTATTGCGAAAATTAAGTTAAGATGAATTGTCTAATCTACTAAATATTGTAAGAGGGGGAGATGGTTTTTGTTGGATGCGTCCTTCATTGTACAATCAGGACGATTTAATGGCATTGAGTGTTGCAGCGGGGGTAGACAAACTAAAACTGGGCATCACAGTCCGGGCATAAATCAACGGCCGGGATGAATTGTCCTTGGAAGATAAAGTAGCCTACGAAAAAGAATAACTGGAAAGAAAATATTTTTTATTTTATCTAAAAATCATCGTGCTTACTTTTTGGGGTATTGGGAAGTAAAGGGGTTAAGCATTAAGCCCTCCTTAACCCCCAAAGGGGGAATAGAGCTTTAAAAAAATGTCCAGTGGACATTTTTAGTGAATGGGTCAGCCGGCGCGAGGCAAAAATTATATAATTTTATAGAAAATTATAATTAGCCTAGTCTTTCTCGTTCATTTTTGGGCGATGCAAGAAGGAAAATAGTTTTATATTTCTTAATTTAGCTACAGTGTATGAATGTTAAATTATTAAATGATTTAGGTTATAAATGATTAAAAGATTGTTCGACATCCTATTCATCATCTTAGGCCTGTGATTATTGGGTTGGTTCCTTATTTTATGCTGGTTATTGGCATCCATAGATACCAAATCCAACGATCTTTTTATTCAAAAGAGAATAGGGCAATTTGGAAAGGCTTTTAATATTTACAAATTAAAGTCTATGAAAGAGATTTATGGCCCCGGAATTAAGGGAAATTTAAATCTTATATTAGATAGTATCTACAAGAATTCCATGGGTTTTGGGCTTATTTCAAAACAAGAAATCTTATTGTAGTATTAAAAATATTATATTTATAATGAAAGAATTGATTGATAATAAAAACATTCCCTTAGGTATTTATAATGCAGCCGATGATGAATCTTTATGAACTAATGAAGTTATTTCATTAATATCAATTTCAAAAAATCTAAAACCACTAATGTGGAATGTTTCGGAAACTTTAATCAAGTTTGTAGTAAAGATTGGAGATATAATATCATCACTATTAAATTCTGAGAGGTTGAAAAAATTAACAGAATCCTACATAGTTAGTAATAATAAAATCTATAGGTAAGCCTTTACTTTTAGACAGCAAAGAAGGAATGTTAAGCACCTTTAAATCCTTCAAATATATAATTAAGTAATTGTAAAATATGATTAAAGAAACTATAATAAAGAAATATATTAATTTTGATTACGATTTGAAAAAATTCAGTAATTCACTTTTCGGAAATATTAATAATACTAATATATTAGTTATTGGGGGTGCCGGCACAATAGGCTCTAGTTATATCAAACAGATTTTAAAATATAAACCCTCAAAAATTACAGTAGTAGATATTAATGAAAACGGTTTAACAGAATTAACGAGAGACTTAAGAAGCTCTAATTTGTTGGATTACAATCCTGAATACATAACTTATCCCGTAAATTTATTGAGTGATACATTCAATAAAATATTTAATTCTGATAATTGGGGAGTTGTAGCTAACTTTTCTGCTCATAAGCACGTTCGATCTGAAAAAGACCAAATTTCTGTTGAGGCTTTAATTAAGAATAACGTATATGGTGCCATCAAGCTCTTAAATCTTTGCGAGTTAAATCCACCAAATTACTTTTTTAGTGTTTCTACCGATAAAGCAGCGAATCCAGTAAATATTATGGGGGCTTCTAAAAGTTTAATGGAAAAATTGATATTATCAAAAAAGAATGATTTTAGAGTTTCAACTGCTCGATTTGCCAACGTTGCTTTTTCGAATGGAAGTTTATTAGACGGTTTTATTTACAGATTAAATAAAAAACAGCCGCTGTCTTGTCCGTCAGATATCAAACGCTTTTTCGTAACTCCAGAACAATCAGGTCAAATTTGTTTGTTGGCAACTTTCTTGGGTGAAACAGGAAATATTTTCTTCCCAAAGTTAGACTTTGATAAAGATCAGATATATTTTAAAGAGATAGCTTTAGATTTTTTGAATGAGAACGGTTTTGAGCCAGAATTAGTTCTTTCGGAACAAGAAGCTAAAAACTTTGATTTTGATAAGTATCCTACAAAGTACCCGATCTATTTTTTCCAAACTGATACTTCCGGAGAAAAAACATATGAAGAGTTCTTTACTGAAGAAGAAGATTTTGAAGTTAATGAGTACAACTCTTTAGGATTCATAAATACTCCAGATGTTAAAATATCTTTTGAAGACGTAGAATCTGATTTTGAAAATGTATTTAATAATCTTAATTCAGATAAGTCAGATATTGTAACTATTATTAAAAAATATGTTCCAGATTTTATGCACATTGAAACTG
>Ga0307488_10002412_pt1 | contig 15827 bp, 13 predicted proteins | sample SB02metaG_FD_202248 | JGI IMG/M metagenome (GOLD analysis project Ga0307488, IMG submission 202248) | Sea-ice brine microbial communities from Beaufort Sea near Barrow, Alaska, United States - SB 0.2 | ecosystem: Environmental > Aquatic > Marine > Coastal | place: USA: Alaska | collected... | reverse complement strand
AACCGGCGTCCGAGCGCGCGACGTGATCACCGAAACCGTACGGCTCACGTTCCGCGATTTCGCCGCCACCGTGGTGCTTGCGGTGTGCGCTGGGGCGGCGGCGCAGGTTGTTAACTTGGGGGGGACGTTTTTGCTGGCGATCGCGGGGGTGCACGAAGTCGACATCGTCGCTGCGGCGTTCTTGCTAGCGGTGCAGGTAAGTATTTCCCAATCACCACATTCCGCCTCCCTGATTGCCCATACGAGACTGACACTTTATTTTTTATCTCCCAGCTCGCGAAGCAAGTCGCACAGATTTCCGTGCGCGTGGCGACGTTCCGCAACGCGCGGGATGTTGATTGTGCTGATGTCACGTCCGATGGCGGTGGAGTCATTACTTCTGCTTCGAGAATGAACCCAAAAAACGCGTGGCGAGAAATCGTGGACGCCTTCGCCGTGTGGAAGTTCGTTTTGTTCATCGACGCGCGGCGGTTACTATCCATCGCGTGGAACGGGGTTCTCACGATTCCCGTTCCGTACTTGGGTTTGGTGAAACTTCTTGACTACGCTTTGTGCGTCCCGGTGTTTCTGTTCGAGGGGTTGCAGGGTAAGGAAAATTTAAAGAGAAGCGAAACGCTGATGCTGGGGCACCGAATGCGTTTGCTTCGCGCGGGGCTGGGGCTAGGTACGGTGTTGTCCCTAGCGGTCGGCGTGGTGGTGGGAACTTTCAGCGTCATAGTTCCGTCGCTTCCGTCGTTATTAATGGAACCCGCGACCTCTGCGGCGGCCACCGCAACCGCGGCCGGTGTCAGTGGAACTGTGTCGAGCGGCATGGACACAAATCGCGCGTCGGAAACGGCGATGGGGATATTCACCGGCACCGCGTTCGACCGGGTGTGGGACGTCGGCACGATCACGGAAAAGTGGGCCACGGTTTTTTTGCTGGCGTTCGCGGTGGTCGGGTCGTTCCTCTTCGCCGCCGCGGTGCGACAGCTCGTGTACGTTTTTTACCGGGAAACCGCGGCGAGGTACGCGCCGCCGCCGCCGCCGGAAGAGGTGGTGGACGGCGGCGAACCCGGACCGGTTAAAAAGTTTTTAGCGAAGATGGCGTTCTGGAAGAAAGTAGAGGATGGGGACACGTCAGACGCGGTGGCGACGCGAACCGCGGAGTTGCGGGAGAAGGAGAGCTCTGGGGGGGATAAAGATTTCGCCAAGGAGAAGGGAAGCTAGTCGTTATACGTGTATACCGAGAAAATAGAAGTACAAGCGCTGTGTTTTGCAGAGAATCGCAGCACATGTTGGTACTAAGGGAAAATTTCTTGGACGCGTCGACGTCTTTCCTTTTAGAACCGAGTTGAAAAGCTACGACTCACTCCACGACGCACCTCGTCTGGGCGTGTTTTCTTCCGTACCCAACATGGCGGCTCCTCCCCCGAACCTCACCTCCGCGTTCGACCCCCTGACCCTGGCGGACGTGCTGACCGCGAAAGCCACCGTGGCGAACACGGGCGGCAAACTCGACGGTGGCGGGCCTCGGTCGGTCGTCGCGGTCTGGGAAACCTCGACGCTTCGCGAAGCCCTGGACGAGCTCGCGATCAGTGGCATCAAGTCCGTGCCCGTGCGCGTGAAGCTGACTGGTGAGATCCTGGGCTTCTTCGACGCCTCCGTTGCCGTGCGCGTGGCGCTTGACGCCGTGGAGCGCGGTGAGGGTCAGACCGAAGCCGTGGCTCTTGGAAAAAACGTTATCGACGTGATACACCCTTCGCTGGTTTCCGGCACGCGAGGCGACGGCGGGTCCATTCCCTTCGCGTGCGCGGCTCTTCCCCTTCGCGAACTCATCTCCGACCTCGGATACCTGCTCTTCGAACAGCACTGCGACAATTTGTACGTCAACACCGAGGTCCGACGCGTTTGCGTGGTCGAGACGAACCAACCGTCAACCGACTCGCCGCCAAAGCCGTTGACTCCGCCGGACGCGAGCTCTTCGTACGACGCCACCAAAGCGCACGGCGCTTCGCAGGTCGCCCCCACGGAAAAGCCCAAGTGGGAAGAAATCGTCGATGTCGTGTCACAGATGGATATCGTGCGGTGTCTTCTTCTCGCGGTGAACGCGACGGTGATTCTGGATTCTGAACGCGACAGTGATTCTCAATACGCGACGCAATCGCGGAACCTACGACGCGCGCTACGCGAGTCCGTGGGGACGCACGCGTCGCCTCCGTTCTGCACGTTCCAGGACGCACCCGTCGCCGGGGTGTTCCGAGAGATGATTGCGAAGGGTATAGGCGCGGCTTGTGTGGTGCGCCTCGGCAAATGGACCCTGGACGGCGCGGGGGACGCCTCGGCGTGGCGCGCGATTGATACGCTGAGCTTCAGCGATTTCACCAGCCCGTCCTTTGCCGAGGACAGCGAGGATGTTCTCAAAGAAACTGTCGGTTCGTTTCTAAGCCGGGGGCGAGACGGTGCCGGGATCGTCAAGCTTATGGACACGCTCGGTGAAGACGCCACGATGGCGGACGCTGCGCAGGTGATGGTCAAGCAGCAGATACACCGCTGCTGGATCGTCGACGCGAACGGAAGCCCAGTCGGCGTCGTCACCTGCACTGACGTGCTGCGCTGCGTCGCGACCGCGATCGGTCGATTCGAAGTGGAAGATAGGATGCAACGCGCTGTGAACCAAGCCTTCGACGGGCTGATTTCAGAAGTTACGCCGGCGGTGTAGGAAGCGCCGGCCAGAGGCGAGAGAAACGAGAGATGAAGAAACGAGAGAAACGAGAGACGAAGAAACGACAGACCACCGACTGCGTAACGAGACAGACCGAGCGCGTAAAGACAATGAATGCAAAACGTATCAGCTCGGACATCTCGTCTCTCGCCCCCCTCGTCCCCGGCCTCGGCCACCGCTTCGACCGCCCGTACCGTCACGCTGAATATCAATTTTACCAACGCTTTCATTTAACATGTCCGCGTGCGCGCCGGCTGCTTTTTTCAACCACCCAAACCCGCCGCCCCGTCCGCCGCCTGGGTTCGGTTTCAGTTTCGGGAAAGGAACGTGCCCGCCACTACTCGTACTCGCGCGCGGCTCAGTTGTATCAGCATTTTGCTTCGGTTTAGGAACGTGCCCGCCGCTACTCGTGTTCGCACGCGGCTCGGTTGTATGCGCATTTAGGGTCACGAGATCCGAAGCCCTCGGCCGCGCCGAAGTGAGCACGATTTCGCAGGCACCGACGTCAATCAGCCCGTTTCTGTGTTGTTGCCGTTTCATCGCCGCCGCGAACCGCTCGCGCCGCGCGCGCTCCGCCGAAGACGAAACGCATTCGGACGTACCCGCTGCGTTTTCGTCGTCGTCGTCCTTCTCGTCGTCCTTCTCGTCCTTCTCGTCGCCGTCCAGATTGACGTGGCGCACGTCATCATCTTCAATAGGCACGCGGCACACCGGGCACATGTGTGTGGGTGGTGGGGGCAACCTACACGCCGCGGCGGCGTGCGCGCCTCGCTCCGCCGCCGCCGCAACCGCGGCGCGCGCTTTCCAGCGCCACCACTTCACGAAGCAGTTTTCGTGGAAACAGTGGTAGCAGGTCATGAGCTTCATGAACGGTCTCCTTGTGGTGCGCTGCTCTCGGTCCCCCCCGCGCCCTGCATCAACCGGAGTAAGGCAAAACGCGCAGTCTCCGTCCGGGAAATTCATCTCGCTCAAACAATCAAACGCGCACTCGCACAGCAACGCGAGGATGGGCTGGTTGGTCAAGCCGCGACACGCATCTTCCAAACCCCGAAACACGAAAGCTTGTCTCACGTCGTCCAGCCCGCGCGCGTTTGTTAACGTAACCGAGGGTGGGTTCCGTGGGTAGTCGTTATCCAGGGTCAGGGTCAGGGTCGCCCGGACAAACCGCGTGGTCTCGTCATCCAGGGTTCGCGGCGCCACGTCCAAGGACACCGTGGTGTGTTTCCAAATGCGCGAGGAAGATTCCGACAGAGGTTCATCCCGCCCACCATCACTCGCGCGTCTCACCACCAACCCGTCGTCAGGGTACAGCGCCGCGAGCGCCTCGAGCTCCTGCTCTATCGCGGCCGCCGCGTCCGCCATCGCGACGCGGCGCGCGTCTGGCGCAGCGCGAGCGCAGAGCTTCTAGAGACCAATTTTACAGAATGTTTCCAACCCTCCACTCTCACTTTTTCTTTCCGGCTTATCCGAGGTTTTCCGCCACGTCCCTCACCGCGCGCGTCTGTCCTCCTCACAATCCCCCGCGCCGACACCGGGACCTCTCGCCGAGGCTTCCCCGCTCGTTTTCCCCGAGCGCAGTTCGCGTGCGAGGACTCGCGCGTTTATTCAGGCGCAACAAAGGTCGAAGTGCTTGAAGTCGTTTTCGAGGAGATGGCCAGCACGACGGCATGCTTCGGTTTGGCCGCCTCGGGTACCCTCGCCGGTACCCGCGTGCCCCGCGCGCGCTCGGCCGCGAAGCCCACCACGGGCCGCGCCGCGCTTAGCGTTCGCGCGCACGGCCCCGGTGGCGGACAGCACCTTACCCCCGAGGTACGACCACCTTCCACGTTCCTTGACGCCCCAGCCGCCGCCCCACCGCCCCGATGTTCCTGCGCCTTCCTCGTGGGCGCTGAACAGACGAGCAGACACCGCCCGCGCGTCCCCAGAACGCCCTGGCGCACCATAACTGACCCCTCTTCCCGTCATCTCCCACTCCAGGATGTTTCCAAGATGAACACCGCCCCGACCGGCGTGGCGGGCGCGGTGCTCGACGCCCCGACCGGGGATGGGTCTAAAATCGAAGAAAGAAAGCACGTCTACGTCGAGACGTACGGGTGTCAGATGAACGTAAACGACTCTGAAGTGATGCTTTCGGTTTTGAAACAGGGAGGGTGGGACGAAACGACAGATATTCACGACGCGGATGTGATTCTGGTGAACACGTGCGCGATACGCGAGAAAGCGGAGGCTAAGATTTGGCAACGGCTGGCGTATTTCAAATCGCTTAGGCGACGCAAAAAGAAAGGGGAAAAACCCGTGGTGGGCGTGCTCGGGTGCATGGCGGAGCGGTTGAAAACCAAGCTCTTGGAAACCGACCAGCTCGCGGACCTTGTCGCCGGTCCGGATGCGTACCGGGATTTACCAAACCTGATCAACATCGTCAACGGGGGAAACCAAGCAATGAACGTGCAGCTCAGCGTGGAGGAGACATACGCGGATATAAGTGCGTATTGCGCGTTTCCCGAATCCCGCCTCCACGTTTTCCCACACGAGACTGACACTTTTTTTTTACAATCACAGTCCCCGTGCGCAAAGAAGGCGCGCACGCCGCGTTTGTGACGATCATGCGCGGGTGCGACAACGCGTGTTCGTTTTGCATCGTGCCGTACACGCGCGGGCGGGAACGGTCAAGAGATCCTTCGTCTATTGAGTACGAAGTCCGGTTACTATCGGAACAGGGGGTCAAGGAAATAACCCTGTTGGGACAGAACGTCAACTCGTACGCGTACAGCGACGAAAACGGTTCGGGGGGCGACGCCACGGATTTCTTAACCATGTTGAGCAACGGTGGGGACGACGGGAAGGTCCGGGAAGAGGAAGATTTCAGTGTTGGTGGTGCGGACAGCGTGTTAAAAACAATCCCGGTAGGCATGTCCCCCGAAGTCGCCTCTGCAGGAGGCACGCCCTTCGTTGGGTACGCGGAGGGTTTCTCGTCTCGGTACGCGCCGAAGAAACGCAGGGAAGGGAGCGTGCAGTTCGCCCAACTTCTCGACCGCGTCGCCGCCATTGACCCCGAGATGCGCGTGAGGTTCACGTCACCGCACCCGAAGGACTTCCCCGATTCGGTGCTAGACGTGATTGCGTCACGCCCGAACGTATGCGCGTGCCTGCACATGCCCGCGCAGAGCGGCAACACGGACAACCTGGAGCGCATGGCGCGAGGGTACTCGCGCGAGAGCTACCTTGCGCTCATCGACAACGTCAAGGCCAAGATCCCGGGGTGCGCGGTGACCACGGATATCATAGTCGGTTTCTGCGGGGAAACGGAGACGGAGCACAGAGACACGGTGAGCTTGATGGAAACCGTGGGGTACGAACAGGCGTTCATGTTCGCGTACTCGGAACGGGACGGCACGAGCGCGGCGCGTACGATGGTGGACGACGTGCCTGAGGACGTGAAGCAGCGGCGGTTACAGGAGGTGATCGACGCGTTCCGTGGCGCGAGCGCCGTGCACCAGGAAAAGGAGATTGGTAAGGTGCACCTTTGTTCCGTGGAAGGCACCTCGAAGAAGAACGAGGAGGAGCTAACAGGGAAAACAGACACGAGCAAGTGGGTGGTGTTTTCAAACGAGGACGTTGGGATTTACGGCGGCGACGTGGACGAAACCGAAGCGGCGGTGAACGGCGGATTTGGGGAGAAAAAAACCGCGCCCAAACCGGGCGAGTACGTCGCCGTCAAAATCACGGGGTGCTCAACCGGGACGCTTTTCGGAACCTGTCTCGGCAGGACCACGCTAACCGCGTTTTACGCGATGCACGGAGGGGCGTGGGTGGAGGCGGACGGCAAGCCGCTGGTCTCCGCGGCGACGGGGTCGCGATAGGCCTTGCTTTGAAATCACGGAAGTAGCATCAGCATTTCATTTTCCACCCGCACGCGCACGTCTCGTCAATTATTTATTTCCTTCTGCCCGCCCGAATCGGGTAGGCACTCCAGTGTGCGCACCGCCGCGCGCACCGCACCTGGTGCCTGCATCGCTCGTCTCCGGAAACGCCATGGTGCGTCGTCGTCGCCGCCCGAACCGCATCCACGGCACACACTCGACGGCGTTTCAGACTTCTCTCCGCACGCGACCCGTCATCTTCCTCGGGAGACTTTTCGCGGGAGCTCGAACGTTCGACCCGGCCGACTGACCCATTCCTTTCCGCAACCTCTTTTCCACAGGCGGACAACCGCCACACTATCGTGCTTCTTCAGACGACGAAAAACAAAACCTCGCGCACGTTCCTTGATTACGAGAAGACGAGCCTTGCGGTGGAGGGCATCGTTTCGTTGTTTGAGAAAAGGCTGAAGGTAGTACACTACTGCGTTTCCCCTAGCAACCCCAACTGTTTGCCCATACACGACTGACACTTTCTTTTATTGGTATCAGGAGATGTATCCCAATATGCGACGTTTGGACTACGACGTTTCCGACCTTTACAACTACATCGACGCGCTGTCGGATTTAAGCGCGCTGGTGTATGACCCGGCAATCAACGCGTACGCGCCGCAAAACAAGGAGTGGGTGAAACAGAAATGCTTGGCGCACCTCAAGAAACAAGCAGGCGGGCGATAGGAAAAAATAGCCAAGAAGAGGAAAACAGGACAATAACTTTTTCAACTTAAATCCCCATCAGCCGTTTCACCTCGTCGTCCACGGCGTCGTTTTCGGAATCCACGAGACACGTCACGATGAACGGCCCTTCCTGACCGGTGCGCGCGGTTCGTCCGCATCGGTGCAGGTGCATCTCCGGCGTGTTCGCCGGGGTGTACTGATTGTGAAAAAAGAAATGTCAGTCGAGTATATCGCGATGCATGAACAAACAGTCAGAGGGAATAGTCCCTTCAAGTACGAGTATGGGCAATCAGGGAGGCGGTGTGTGGAAATGGGAAAGGCCCTTACCTGCACGACGTGGTGCAGGTCGGGAAAGTCTATGCCCCTCGCCGCGAGGTCGGTGCACACCAACACGGGCAGGTCTCCGTTGAAAAACTCATCCATGGCGACGCCGCGGTCCGCGGTTTTCCCGTGAAACGCCATGGCGGCGAACCCGGTTTGCGACAACTTGGCGACTAACAAATCCGCCTCGTGTGGGGAGCCCACGAACACCACGGCTTGGTGACGCGCCTCGCCTTTCAGCGCGTTCGTGAGCGAGACGAACCGGTCGTCGCTGCCCGACACGTACCGCACGCGCTGTTGCAGCTGCGGATGCACCCCCCCGAACTGTTTCGTGCTGATCCACTTCAGGGATTCCGCCCCCCTGGAGAAGGCGTCGAAAATCGGCCCTTCCTCCCGCATCGTCGCCGCGGCGAAACAAAACTGCACCCGCCCTCCGAAGCGGTTCACGCCTTCGCCTTGGTACGCGGCTTCAATAACCCCAGCGACTTCTTTTTCAAACCCCCTACTTAACATCTCATCCGCTTCGTCGATCACGACGTGCTTTAGCCTGCCGGGCATGATCCACCCGTCCCGCATCAAGGACAGCAACCGCGCCGGAGTCGCCACGAGAACCTCCGCCCTGCGGAACTCGGGAATGGCCTCCATGTCGCCTTTGATTTTCGATCCCTTGGCGCCCGCGGGAACGGACATGGCGTTCGTGGCGCCCACGCGCGCGTTGGCTTCGTTGGAAGCCCGCGACCCCGCTTCCTCCGCCGCGGTCTCGCCAAGTTCCAAAATTTCTTCCTCGCCCAACCCTGCGGTTCGTGCGTTTTCCACCGCCATAACCCTCGCCGCGACCCGGGCGGCCTTCACCATGGCTTTCTCGTTAAACTTCCGCTTGATCGCGGCGCTTTTCGCGGCGCCGCGCTTTTTCGGCGCCGTGGGTTTCACCAGTTTCTTGTCCTTCCCTAACAGCGAAAAAACACCCGGCTTCGGGAACTCATCCGTCGCGACCCACTCCGCGGCGAGCTCGGCCATGTACGTGACTTGTCTTCCAAGCTCCACGTTCGGTACCAAGACCACCATGGACGGGCAACAGCGGCCTTGGACCTTGGTGCCGCCCCGGCCTGGTGCGCCCACCGACGCCATCATCGGCAGCACGTACGCGAACGTCTTGCCCGACCCGGTTTCCGCGAGAATAACCACATCCTGACCCGCGATGAGCTCGGGAATCGCCAGCCGTTGAATTTCAGTCGTGCGTTTCATACCCGCCTTCGTCATCGCGGTGGTCATGTGCGCTGGTAACCCGGCCCTGGCGAACGGGCTGGACGACTCCGCGGCGTCTGCGGAGTCGCCGCTCGCCAAGTCCGCCGCTTGTTTCGCTTCGCGAACCGCCCGCGCGGTTTCCCACGGCCGGACCCCGCCTCTTTTGTACGCCGTGGTAACAGCAGTGCCTCCTTTTTCGGTTTTCTTGACACTTAGCGGTGACTGTTTAGCAACAGGACCCGCGTCGTCCACGCCTAAATCCTTGTCCGCGGCGGCCTGTTGCGCCGCGTCGCGCCGCGCCGTTTTCTCCGAATCCCGCCGCTGCTTTCCCGTCTTCAACGCGTTTGTTTTGCCGCTCGCGTTTTCGCCCATCATCGTCGACCACCCGCCCAACCCAGTGTCTTCACCCCAGTACTCCCCGTCCGCGCCCCTGTCCTCGGAGTCCTGCGTGTTGAAATGTCAGGGTGGGGTGGTCAGAGGGATGGACAGAAAAGACAGAAACTCCGGAGGAGGATTCAATGAAGATGTCATTCACGATTCGCGGACGCGGCGGCGGCGGGTGCCTCCTTGGTGGCCGTCTAAACGTACCTTGCGTTGCTCCCGGTCCTGTCGTTTCCGGAGTTCCTGGAACGAGATGTTCCGCTGCGTGTCCCCGTAGTCATCGCGCTCAGGTTTCTCAGAAGTGTCCCCGTCGCCTTTCTTGTCCAGCTTGGAGAACCGGCTGTCGGTGTCGCCCCAGCCGCGTCGCGCGAAAACCACGGCACGGCGAGATTCGTGGGGAACGCGTCGTCCCAGCCCCGCGTTGGGGACGCGCGGGGGCGGGGCGACGCGCGCGAAGAACGACACCGCCGCCATACCGGAGGGTCGGTGCTAGAAACAAGGACCGCGGCGACTTGTCTCCGGGTCTCCGGGGACGCGCGCGGCGGAGTGGACCGGTCTCGGCCCCTTTTGCAGCTTTTGCTCAAAAAATAAGAAATTGTGCCCATCGAAATCGGGCTCCAAGTTTAGGGCTTCATCGCGTCTCCATTTCCCGACGCCACGGTCCCGGCATTGCACGTGCGCGGAGTCGTCGGGACACGCCCACTCGCGAAGACGTCCAAGATGTCTCTTCGCATCTCCATGAACGCCATGTCCATCGCGGCGCCTGTTAAGGTGCGTGTCGCACGCCATTCGCCGTGCCGAACCCGTCGCGTGCGCTTTTGGTTTTCGCTCATCCGCCTGAAAGTTGGACGTGGCACGTCAAACACGCCGAACCACCTTTGCGTGCCATCCCGGGGTGACGACCGCGGGGCGCGATCGATTCCGGGGCGCTGTTTTCGTCACCGGCGTGATACACGACACGTGCTTGCCGTACCGCAGCGTCGCACCGCCCGTTGATAGTCGCGTCGCGCACCAGCGCCGCGGTCCGGCGCGCGTGTCCATTTCCCGGCTTGAGGGTTAGGTCATATTGACGCCTTATCCAACGATTTGGGCGGACTGATTTTCGCCACCCGCGGGGCCGTCGCGAGTCGCCGCTTTGTACGCTCCAAAAACACCGTAAGCTGACGTTACCCCCCCATCCCTGCCCACTACAAACAGGCCGCCGGTGTGACCTCGAAAAAGGCGTACGCGCTGAGCGCGAGGTCCGCCGTCGCGGCGGCCCCGCGCGTCGTTTCCCTCGCCGGGCAACGCGGTTGCGTTTCCCGAGGCGCGTTGCGAGTTGCGGCGGTGAACCCGCGCGGCAACTCGGGGGGCTCGCGAAAGGGCTTGGCTAAGTACGTGGAGCGCGTGGATACTCCCCAGATGAAGGATGACTTGATTCCCTTCCGCGTGGGCATGACCGCGAAGGTAGGCGTGACGGTTGTCGAGGGGGGTAAGTCGCGCGTGCAGCCGTACGAAGGCATCGTGATTGCGATTCACAGGGCGGGCGTGGCGACCACGATCACGGTCAGGAAGACGTTCCAAGGGTACGGGGTGGAGCGTATTTTCCCCATCCACTCGCCGTTGTGCGCGTTCGAAGAGGTCCGAGGTGCGGGTAAGCCCGTGGTGCGCAGAGCGAAGCTGTACTACCTCCGGGACTTGGTTGGAAAGAAAGCGAAGCTGAAGACGAGGTTCGTGGCGAAGAAGGTTGGCGCGACCAGGCACGAAATCAAGATGGAGGCGCTCGCGGCGACCAAGGCGGCGGCGGCGGCGGAGGTGGAAATGGCGGCCGCGGCGGCGGTCAAGGCGGAAGAGGATGCGGCGGCGGCGGCGGAGGCCGAGGCGGCGGCGCCCGAGGCGCCCGCCGGGGAAGAGGCTTAATTGCGAGCCTCGCACACATAGCTATTTTTTGTGATACATGCAGTTCAAAATCGTGCGCCTCCTCCTCCTGTTTCTCTTCATCCTTGGGTCTTCCTTCTCGTCCTGAAAGTTCCCGACTTGTCCCGAACAAGACGACCGCGGGGAGGATCTAATCGGCTTAGTAGACCGGCTTAGTTTTTGACGGTCAATAATCCGGTTGACCGTCACTTTCGACCCTGAGACCCAAATTTGACCCCGAAGGCTTGTCCGATCGAAAACCGATTTGAAACGCGGCGTTCCTGGGAACGCCCGACACGCGTCGCTTCGAGGAGCAGTTTTATTGCACCACGAGTCCACGACAACGACAAGCCTTCCCGCTTTCTTCATTTTTGAAGAACGGTCACTCGACCTCGTTGCGCCGCCCTGTCATTCTCGTTCGCGCCCCGCCGAACGTCAAGACCACACCCGCGTGACGCACACCAGAGCTTCCCACGCATCAGCTCCCCCGCGCTTCGCCCTTCGACAAGCACCACCACCGGCGTTCGACTCGCCCCAGATCTCGCACCCCAAAACAAAGCAAGATGGCCGACGACGGTCCCGTTACCCTGATGTCCTCCGACGGAGAGACCTTCGAGGTGCCGCAAGAAGTGGCTTTGTACGTCCCGCGAGTTTTTGCCACCCGCATGCATTGATCGTTTCCACCGATACCGCGTCCGGTACTCCCACGACGTGTCCGCTCACCTCTTTCCCCACCCACCCACCCACGCGCAAACCAACAACAGCAAATCTGAGACCATCAAGAACATGATCGAGGGTACGTCCGTCCGCTGGTCTTCCCTCCGCGCCGTCTTCTGTGCCTCCGTCCCGCTGGTGGTCAAAACCGTTTTCACACCACGCGCTCTGACCGTCCCACCCCCCGTACCGCCTTTCCAACACAGACACCGGCACGGACTCCGCCATTCCCCTGCCCAACGTCCCCTCTAAGATCCTCACCAAGGTGATCGAGTACGCCAAGTTCCACACCGCGCAGGACAAAAAAGAGGGCGACAAGAAGGAAGAGGAAACCACCTTCGACACCGAGTTCGTCAAGGTGGACCAAGCCACGCTGTTCGAGCTGATCCTGGTGCGTACCACGGGCGCGATGGCCTAACCCTAATTCCGAAACAACCCGACCGTCCCCGTCAGCACGTCCGAGGAAACCCGACTTTCCTTTTTCTGTCGTTGCGTGAGGCGTGAAGCCAAAACAACACAAAACTGACAAGTCGCTCTTTTTTCCCCATCCCAGGCCGCGAACTACCTCAACATCAAGTCCCTGCTCGACCTGACCTGCATGACCGTGGCGAACATGATCAAAGGCAAGACCCCCGAGGAGATTCGCAAGACTTTCAACATCAAAAACGACTTCACTCCCGAAGAGGAGGAAGAGGTGCGCCGCGAGAACCAGTGGGCGTTCGAGTAAGCGTGTTTCGTGTTTCGAAACGCGGCGCGGCTTGACTTGACGGCTTTTTTAGACTCACGAAACGACGCGTGAAAAGAACGAGGGAAGCACGTTTGACGATTCGATTTGTAACCACGAGTACGACGTGTTTTTCACAAAAACGTACCCGCTTGGTCGCTGATAAGCGCGGGTAGGGAGATTTCGAGCTCCACCAAAGAGGTTTCCCCCGCCTCGCTCCCCGCCGAACTGGCGCACTTGACCGTCCACGGCCCTTTCGCGTCGCGCGCGTTTTCGCCGCTTCGCGATTGCAACTCGCCCGAGTGTAACAGCTCGACGACGCCTTTGAACATGAGCTCGAAACACTGCAGCTCGATAATCGCAGGTCGCGTTAACGCGAGCGTGTCTTGCGCTCCGTTTTCGCCTTTCTCGAACTGGACCTTGCAGAACAAAGGCCAGTTTTCTTCATCCGGCGCGGCGTCCGCGTCGCCGCCGTCGCCGCCCGCGCTCGCCGCGATTTCCCACCCGAAAAGCTCTTTGTTATCCACGTCCTCAAACGGGGTTTCGTACACCGAGGTGAACATACAGGTCTGGCCCCCAGCCGCCATGGCAGTTTGCTCGTCCTCGTCCTTGCCGTTGTGCTCCAGGTCGTACGCGAGCATCGCGGTTTCCAAGGTTTTGTGAACCGAGAAACCGTACGACCCCCCATCTTTCGAACCAACCGCCGAACCAAACGCGGTGAGCTTCACGGCGACGTCTTCGCGAAGCACCAGGCGGTACACGAACTGAACCGGACGACGCGCCGCCAGGGTTTCCCACGGCGCCGCCCTGGCGTACGCCGCCGCCGCCGCAAACAGGGACTTTCCAAAAGCAGGCGTGAACCCGACCGTGCTTTCCAACAAACCGGGCAGGTGCTGCGTGCCGTACACCACGTTTTCAGGCGCCATCCCGGGCTCGATGCTTCCGCGGATGACGTTCTCGAGAAACATCTTTGGAACGGGGGCGAAGGAAACCTCGTTGATACCCAGCGCAGCGAGCGCAGCACGGCACCCGTCCACGTAAGCGCACGCGGTGACCCCCGCCCACTTCTCTGGCTCGCCGAGCAGAAGCCCCGCCGTGTTGGTGTCCGCGAACTTTACGCTCCTCGGTCGCGTAGGTGCCAACTTTTCCGCCGCGCCGTTGATTTGCGTCGGGTGACTCATCACGCGCTTCAAAAAACGCAACACCATCTCCGACGAGGGTTGCGTTTTGGACATGTTACCCCCGAGCGCCGTTTCCGCGGTGTCCCCGGGATCGCACGACAGGAACCTGCCGTCCTCCGTGCTCACCACCAGCATCAAGTACGGTCGGACCGGGAATCCATCCTCACCGGTGACCCAGGCCCGAAGCTTGTGGACGTAGCAGTGCCACACGCCCTTCGCGGGGAGCTTGGTGATATCGCCCGACATGCGTGGCACGACGTCGATGTGTTTGTTCGATACGCCGGTCTCGATCCACGACGAGGCCGGTGCGGGGAACACTGCGCTGAATCTTCCGCGTTATCCTTCTTCCGAAACCAAAACCCTGCGACCCAAAAAACGATTGCCGAATCCCTCGCTGGTGATGTCTCGGTCCCTCGGACCAGTCGAAGCTCATTGTGAGGTGCGGTGGCACGAACGCGCGCGTTGGGCGCGTGGCGCACGCCCGGCAAGACACGTAGGCGGAATCCACAGAGAGGACGGGAAGGATGTCGTGCGCGTCCCTTTCGTGGCAGGTTGGGGTTGGGGCGTGCGCGAGGACGGCACCCCGGAAAACACGCGGTGGCTCTTTCCGGTGTCCTCGCGCATCCACCTCGGCCGCCCCCGACACCGCCTTGGACGACGGCGAGTTGGACGGGGTATACCCCGAGGGTGATTGGCGTAACGCCGCGCTGAAGGCTTCCCTGAGCGACGAGGGCAGGCTTCATCGCGCGGCGCGCGGACGAAACGTGACGTACATGCTGAAGGTGACGTACGACGGCGAGGCGTACCTCGGGTTCCAGTTCCAACCTCGCGAGATGAGGACGGTGCAGGGAGAAATAGAGAAAGCGCTTGGTAAGCTTCTCGGGGAGGATAGGGAATTTCTTTGTTTAATGGGGTCTGGCCGGACGGACACGGGGGTTCACGCCAACGGTCAAGTCATTCACTTCTACGCCCGCGCGCCGCTACCGGATCTGGAACGCGCGCGCCGGAGTTTAAACGGCATGCTTCCGAAGGACATTCGGGTGATGGAGTTTCGAAGACCGCACCCCGCGTTCCACGCGCGATTCCACGCGGTTCGCAAGACCTACCACTACTACCTCGATCCTCGGTTGGAGCACGACGTGTTCGCCAGGCGCCACGCCTGGGCGGTGGGGTATAAACCGCCGGATATGCAAAAGCTGAAAGCGGCGGCGGCGATTTTGGTGGGGACGCACGACTTTAGCGCGTTTTCCAACAAACCCAGGCACGCCTCCGTGAAAAGAAACCCCACGAGAACCATATACCGGTTCGACGTCGTGGAACTAGATGACGGGCGCGTGCGTCTGGAAGTAGAGGGCAACGGGTTTCTGTACCGCATGGTGAGGATCATGGTCGGAGCTGTGATGCTCGCCGCGACGCGACAAGACTCGGGGCCGCATGACGTGCGCGCGTTGCTGGCGGGGAAGGACCGGAGCGCGGCGCCGATGGGCGCGCCGCCGCACGGACTGTTTCTGCACGAAGTGGTGTACCCCAAGGCGGTGTTGGAATGGCAGCCTCCTGAGGGGTACGACGAGCGACTACTGGAAACCGAAGTTGAGTTGAATAGAGAGGAAACACGAGTTGAGGTGAATAGCGATGGTAACGCGTGATTCCCGAGTTTATGATGTCGTCTCCCAGTAAGGTTACAAGGCTACGCAGACTAGTGTATTTTAGTGAGAACTTTCAGAGTCATGGAGTTCATCGGAGTTCTCGTTCTAGTCCCACTCTGGGCAGCCGTTATGACGTGCCCACTTCAGCATCTTTAGGTGCCCGCACCGCGCCGCCATGAAGCACGTGTTTTCATCCCACGGTGCGCCATTCGTGCGCAACCACTTCAGTGTATCGAGGTTCCCGCCAATCGCCGCTTTCGTGCACGTTCTCTCGTCCCACGGGCACCCGTTCGCGTGCGGCGCCCACTGCAGCAACTCGAAGTGTTCACACTCCGCCGCGGTCGAACACGTATCCTCGTCCCACGGGCAGCCGTGCGCGTGCGCCCACTGCAGCACCTCGAGACGCCCGCCACGCGCCGC
>Ga0307488_10002411_pt1 | contig 15827 bp, 31 predicted proteins | sample SB02metaG_FD_202248 | JGI IMG/M metagenome (GOLD analysis project Ga0307488, IMG submission 202248) | Sea-ice brine microbial communities from Beaufort Sea near Barrow, Alaska, United States - SB 0.2 | ecosystem: Environmental > Aquatic > Marine > Coastal | place: USA: Alaska | collected... | reverse complement strand
AACTAGGTATGGAGTGAGTCAAGCTAACGCATTGCCACAACACTACTGACGAGTATGAGGTTCGATTCCTCACTAGTTACAAATGTGCAGCGAATAAATAACAGACCGCGGCGAAAGCAAAGGTAGGAAATGACTGCACACGCGGGGGTGACCTGGTATTGACGTGATAGAAAGCCTATATGGAACTATTGCGGAAGAGAGTTCGAATCTCTCCACCTCCACTAAACTTAAAATAAAATAACTATGAAAAACCTTTATGAAGAACTAGATGAGCTGATAGATGCTATCAAATACTCACACGCTGCAGGCGATGAAGATCCTGATTACTTAGAAGACGAATACTTTGAAGACGTTGTAGAAGCGTGTAAAGAAATTATTGAATTAACAAATTAAATTATGAGTACAAGAAATTTAACTATGGTCGTTGATAGATCACAAGCAGAAAAATATGTCAAAGGTTTTGCGGTAGAACCAACTTACTTGGCTGACAATAGCTATGTAAATATGTATTTACATCATGACGGTTATCTTGAATATCAAGGTGTTCAAACGGCTAAGTGGATAAAACATATGCAAGAAGACAAGGGTTTTACAAACTTCGGTGATGGCTCAAGAATTGCTGCACACTTAGTTAAAGACATGCATTATCCTAGTCAATACTTGTATTCAAGTGTAGATGATATAGATCATAAATTCACATACATTATATGGGTAGGAAAACCTGATGCTTGGATTAGCGTATGGAATAACTATGAAAGCAAGTGTGTGTTTGTAGGTAGTCCTGATTCTATGATTAAAAAATACTACGAAGAAAACATGGATTATACAGACTGGAATTTTAAAACATCTCGTGGTCTGTCTAAATCACAAACAAAATAACATAACTAACAGATAATATAATAAACAAATAAATATGAAACAATCAAATCTTTACGAAATGCTAAAGCCTGAGTGCAAAGCAAGTATTACCGAAAAATTTAAAAACAGAGAGCATTCACACGATGCTTTAATCAGAGCTCTTAGTGACGAGTATTACTTTACCGAAGTAAAATACGGCGACGCTTTTGACATTATGACAACGTGCGACTTAGATTTTCTAGGTGATGCATTTAATAAAATATATTAATTATGAGAAATTTAGAACAAGAAAATATGGACTGGAGACAGAGACGCGTAGAACTAGTAGATTTATTTGCTAAAAGAATGTACGTTGAGTACAATATTAAAGAAATGACCACTGACAGACAGAAGAAAAACGGTACAAGACAATTTGTGCTACCTAACGGCGATGAAATAGCGTCGTATACTTCAGGTTATGTCAGAAGATGTAATTCAAGCGACAGAATATACCAATTAAACAAAGTATATAAGCGCGAAGAAAGATGGACAGTAATGACCGATGGCAAGCTAAGAACTATAAAAGCTATCTGTCACGCTAGAGAATTAATAAACGATCCGCTAGCTAGACTTATATATATTGTAGAGTTTTGCAAAAGAAATTACGGAATGAGAAATTTAACACTATATAATACTTAACATGAGCGATACAATTAAAAAATGGCATGAAATGCAAGAAGAAAAAATGACAAACAAAAAAATAATAACAGAAGAATTAATCGACAAAAGATTAGAAGCTAAAGGTGTAGATTTTGATATTGATCACGATCAAGCACTTAAAGTAATACAAGAACATTTCGATTTTGAATTAACAGACACTTGGAATAAAACACCAGACTATTCTATATACACAGAAACTACAGCAGACGGTTATGAAGTATTTGTTGCTACTTACGGTGATGGTAGAAATGTATGTATTAATGAAGATGTACATTACTATGAAAACGAATTGTCAGACAGACTAGCTGAGGCTATGACTGACCATCATGATTTGATTTATGTAGACGACTTAGATGCTGACTATGTACAAGATGCAGTAACAAGCATTTACGAAGAGTATGCTAACGATATTAAACAAGAAGTTGAAAACGAACTAATAGAAGAAGGTTATAAACTAGAAGAGCAGTAATATGACAGAAAAAGAAATGAATTATATAGCAGACAAAATAAGCAAGTCTTTAATACAAGAATTAGATACAAAGTTTCAGTTTGGTCCAATAGATTCTGTAGACGAAGAACAAGACTTATTAGCAGAGCTTGCGTCAGCGTTTACGGCTTTAGATTATAATTTAGAAACAGAAAACTACGCTGCGTGTGAAAGATTAAAACACGAAATAAAAGAAATAGAAAATAAATTAAAAAAATTCCAATAATATGATAAAACCAATGCTCGCATACAAAGTAGGCAAAAAAGATGTCGACTGGTCCGAGAAAGTGTTCATGCAACCAAAGCTTGACGGCGTAAGATGCGTAATACAGCTCGACAAAAATAAAAACGTAATAGCTTATTCACGAACAGGCAAACCGTGGCTCAATATTAGTCATATACTAAAAAGCTTAAAACCTTGGTTCATTATGCACCCTACAATGATACTTGACGGTGAATTATACAACCATGACTTAAAAGATGATTTCGAACAAATAATATCATTAGTTAGAAAGCAAAAACCAACTCCTTACATGAGGTCTAAAGCTAAAAAACTAGTACAGTTTCATTGTTACGACTATGCTCACACCAATGAGCCTTACTCACAAAGAATGCGTAACTTAAGTACTAGTGACTTTTATTCTTATTGTGTAAAATATGTGCCAACTTTTCAAGTGACTGACTCAGCTCACGCTAATTTTAAGCACAAAAACTTTTTAGATCGTGGCTTTGAAGGTTCTATACTAAGACTAGATAAAATATACGAATGCAAGCGTTCTTATTCTTTACAAAAATTTAAAGACTTTCATGACGCAGAAGCTGTAATTGTAGGATACGAAGCAGGTAAAGGCAAGCGTGAAGGTACTCTAGGTAAGTTTATAATGCAAGATGAAGATGGTATTGAGTTCGGTTGTCCTCCTGGTAAAGGCTTTACTTACAAAGATTTAGCTAAAATTCAAAACAATATTCACGATTACATAGGTGAAATTGCTACTTTTACGTATTTCGAACGTACTAAAGCAGGTAGCTACAGACACCCAATGTTTAAATGTTTACGTAACTATGAGTAAGCTTATATACCAATTATACAACGACAACATGATAAGCGAAGAAGTAGTACACTTATTATTAGATGCTCATTACAATAGAGTAAACAAAACTAGGTATAGATGAATATATTTTATTTAGACTCAGACCCTGTAAAAGCTGCACAGATACAATACAATAAGCATGTGGTTAAAATGATCTTAGAATCAGCCCAGATGCTTTGTACTGCACATCATCATTACGACAACGGACATAATGTACCTTATAAAAAAGCACATTACAATCATCCGTCAACTATATGGTGTAGGCAAAATGCTAGCCAATACAAATGGCTCTATAACCACATGATAGCGCTAGGAAATGAATATACAAAAAGATATAAAAAAACACATTTAACAATAAAAAAATGCGAAGACGTTTTAAAACAATTACCACCCACAATTCCGGAAACTATTTTTACAGAACCTCCTCAATGTATGCCGGACGCTTATAAAGTTCCTGGTTGTAGCGTAACTGCTTACTGGAATTATTACGAACAAGAAAAGTATACAATAGCCGCAAAAGACGAACAAATAATATTTAGACCAAATGAAAAGAAGAAAATTATACAAACATATGGAAGGCAACGATTCCTTCGGAATTAGAACTAAAATTAAAAATTTTACTAAACCAAGGGTGACAAAAGCCCCTAATAGTACTAAAGTAAGACCCTAATGTCACAAACTAGAAACATGAAATGGTTGAATGATCGTAGAATAAGGTATCGACAAGATCCTATCAACGATAAACCAACTGAAGAAACCGCTTTGTATAGCTACTATGAAAATGGTACATACGAGTGCTATCACTTGTTTCGTAGTAAAGCAAAGATTACAACATACAAGTCTTTAAAATGGCATTTTTTAGTTCTTTATTATTTAAATCAGGACAAAGGTTTACTACCTTCACACGTGTATGAATTTATAGCAAACAAAGATAATGGCTTTGTTACATTTTTTATTAGTAATAATAAATTACAAGAAATGATAAGCAATGTATTTGTTATAGGTGGTGAACCTCCTGTAAACAAAATACGTAAAATAATATTTAAAGACTATAGCGGGTTAACTCCTAACGAGAAGATGAGTATTGTAGGGAAACTAATAGGTAGATCAAGCATAATAGACGAAGAAGCTATTTATCAATGCATGTTAGATTTAAACCATTACGGTAAAAATATAACTTGGTCAAAAGTAGCAGGTCTACTTAATTGCTCTACAAGAACAATTCAACGTAAACTAACACAACAGTTAAAAGACGAAAAACAAATACTAAACATGGAATATGAAAAAATATAACGTACAAAATTACGTAAGATATAAAAAGGATTTAAAAAGCTCTATGCCTAAAGATAAGTTTTATGATTACTACACTAGAGACGAAATGATAATAAAGTTTATGCCTTTAGTAGAAAATCTAGCACGAAAATTTTCAACTACGCAACAAGCGTCAGGAGTCTTAAGTATTAATGATATCTTGCAGATAGGTAATGAAGGTTTAATAAAAGCAGTAGATAAGTTAGACTGGGAATTATTGACTGATTCAGAAGACATTGAAAAAACATTAAAGTCATTTTTTAGTAAAAGAATAAAAGGAAATATAAGACGTAGAATAGACATGATGCGTGGTGATATGAGAATACCAGAGCACAAACTTAATGAAATACGTAAAAATCCTAAAGACAAAAAAATGGTTGAAATATTTTTTAATAGTATATTTTTAAGTATAGATGCTCAAGTTACAAATGATGACGAAGAAAACATGATGTATCAAATAGCAGATAAATCAGAACCTTATAATATACAAATATTAAATTTATATCTAAAAGGACTTATGCAAAAATATTTAAGCTTTAATGAATACGAGGCTTTAAGATTATCTTATGGCTTAGACTGTAACAAGCATTCAGCTAAAGAAATAGCTAACCACTTAAATATAAACGGGGTCAGCGCATATGTAAGAGTATCAGAGCTTAAAAAACAAGCAGTACAAAAACTTATAGACAATGTAGATCACTCGCAAGTGCTTGATATTGTGTAAGTTATTAATAAAACATGTAATTATAATAATAAGCAATTTAAATAACAACGAATGAACATAAACGAAAAATTAGCGACAATCCAAACAAAGTTTAAATCGAAGAAAAGTAGATTTAACTCCTTCGGCAAGTACAACTTCAGATCAGCCGAAGACATCCTAGAAGCAACAAAACCCTTTCTATTAGAGTTAGGAGTATCAGTAACAATTAACGAACAGCTTAATGAAGTGGTAGGTTTACCTATCATGACATCAACAGCTACTATAACAGATGGTAAAGATTTTATAGAAGCAACAGCTATAGTTGGTGTAGACTTAAATCAAAAAGGTATGAATACACCTCAGCAATTTGGTTCAGCATCTTCGTATGCAAAAAAGTATGCATTAGGTAATTTGTTTTTGATAGACGACACAGCTGACAGCGACGCTACAAATGATCACGGCAAAAAGAAATTTGTGCCAAAAACTAACAAACCAACTTTAACCTCAACTAAAGATCCAGCTTACGAAAAAGCAGTTCAATATGTAACAGCAGGTGGTAAAGTAGCGGCTATAAAAGCCAAGTACAGTCTATCACAAGAGATAGAACAACAACTAACAACACTGTAATATGAATAAGCAAGAAGTTTTAAAAGCTTTACAAGATGACACTAATTACTACGGAGACTTTGGTAAAAAGTATTTAAGTAATTCAGACATTAGTACGCTTTTAACAAACCCTTTAGCTTTAGGACAAAAGATGGCTAACAGACCAGCTTTCTTAGTCGGTGGATACTTTCATACAGCAATTCTTGAACCTGAAAAACTTAAGAATTTTAAAATAGTAGAAGCTACAACTAGAAATACTAAAGCTTATAAGGAGATCTCAGATGGTGAAATGTGTTTATTAAAACACGAGGTTGATCAAATAGAGTTAATGACAGAAAAGATGCTAAGCAACGAAGTATGTAGAGACTTGATAAGATCAGGCAACGTTGAATATGAGCAACCAGAGATTACAGAGCTTGAAGGTCAATTATGGAAAGGTAAAGCTGACATTGTAAACCATGATGAAAAGCTGATCATCGATTTAAAGACGACAGCAGATATCACGAAGTTTAAATATTCCGCATCCAAGTACAATTACGACAGTCAAGCTTATATTTACAGTAAGCTATTTGGTTATGAGATGTTATTTATTGTAATAGATAAAAATACTCATCAAATAGGTATCTTTGATTGCTCTCCAGAGTTTTATGCTCGTGGCAAAGATAAAGTAGAAAGAGCAGTGCAGGCTTATGAATTGTTTTATAAGTCTGAGGACTTTGATCCTAAACAATATTTTTTAACTAAAACACTTTAAAAATGGCAAGAACCAGAAAAAACCAAACAAAAATTTGTGCAGTAACAGGACTAGAAACTAGTGTAGATAATTTTTACGCTAATCAAACTCATGTTAAAGCTATAGATAACATGCGCAGAAACACAAACGCTACAAAAGATCAAATGCAAAGAATGTTTAACCAAATAAATAATTACGTATAATGGCAAGTATAATTAAAGCTAGTATTAACCTTAACGAAATACCTAAAGATAAAATAATTATAGGCAAAAAAGGTAAATACTTACCAATTACGATTACACTGAACGACGAGGTTGATCAGTTTGGTAATCAAGGTCCTGTAATAGTGGATCAGACTAAAGAAGAAAGAGAAGCTAAAGTTGCTAAAACTTATTTAGGCAATGTAAAAGTAGTTTGGAGTAACGGAGACAATGTAGCCGCGGCACCTAGAACAGATCAACCACAACAAGCAGCGCCGGCTGTACAACCGGTAGACGATGATTTACCATTTTAAATTAAATTAAATGCAGACAACAGAGATCAATGGATTTTTGATTGATGAATTCAATCAACATAAGCTTGAAGAAGGTAAGAAACAGGGGATTTGTCCCCTGTGCTCTTCTGATAGAAAACCTAAGAATACTAAAGCAAAGTGTGCTTCGTATGATTGGGAACGTGGTCTTGGTACTTGTCACAATTGTAATACATCATTTCAATTACATACGTATCAACGTAAAGGAGCTAGTGAAAAAGTATATGTAAGACCAGTTGGTCCACCAAGCGATACTGAATATCCTGAATTTGTTAGCGATAAAGTAATTGAATGGTTTAAAACAAGAGGTATAGGAACTCAGACTCTTACTGACCTAGAGGTTGGTGAGGGTCCTGAGTGGATGCCTCAGACCGGTAAAACCGAGAACGTTATAAAGTTTAATTACTTCATGGGCGATCAACTTATTAATATTAAGTATCGTGATGGACGAAAAAACTTTAAATTATATAAGGGTGCTGAAAAAGTATTCTATAATATAAACAGTATAGTTGGTTATGAGTATTGTGTCATAACAGAAGGTGAAATGGATGTGTTAGCTTTACACGAAGCTGGTATACCAAATGTTGTATCAGTTCCTAATGGAGCTACATTAAATTCTAACAACCTTGATTATCTTGATAATTGTATAGATTATTTTGAAGATAAAGAAAAAGTAATATTAGCTGTTGACTCAGATGAAGCAGGTCAAGCATTACAATCAGAATTAGTCCGTAGACTTGGAGCTGAAGTTTGTTACCTAGCGTCATTTGATGATTGCAAAGATGCTAATGAATATCTACAAAAATATGGAAAAGAAAAACTATCAGAGCGTATTTCAGGAGCAAGACCAGTACCGCTTGAGAATGTTACAACATTCAGGGATATCGAAGATGAAGTTACGGACTTTGTGCGTAATGGCTTTAAACCAGGATTTCAAATTGGGTTGCAAAATTTCGACGATATCTTTTCAACTTACACTGGTCAATTCATTACTGTTACTGGTATTCCTAGTTCCGGTAAGAGCGATTTCGTCGATCAAATGGTTGTCGGATATAATAATAACTATGGATGGAAGACAGCGTTTGCGTCGCCGGAGAATCAACCAACTTATTTACACGCTCATAAGTTAATGCGTAAGACTTGGCAAGGTATGCCAACAGCTGCAGATATACACGGTGATAAATGGAATCAAATAGCAGATCATTGTAATAGTAATTATTTTCATATTGACATGGAGCGTTACACTCTTGAGTCTGTATTGCGTAAAGGAGCAGAGCTTGTTAAGCGTAAAGGTATTAAATGCTTAGTCATTGATCCGTTTAATAAAGTTAGAGATGTAAATTGCAAGACTGAGGACGTGAATCGTTATACTATGGAGTACTTAAGTAAGATCGAGATATTTGCTAAAAAGTACGATGTTCTAGTGTTTATTGTTGCTCACCCAACTAAGATGTATAAAGACAAAGATGGTAAAATGGAAGAACCAAACATGTATAACATTAAAGGTGGCGGCGAATGGTACGATGCATCTTATCACGGTATATTAGTTCATAGAGATTACGACGCTAAAACAGTTAAAGCTAAGGTTTTAAAAGTTAAGTTTCAAAATCTTGGTGAAAACGGTGCTGAAGCTCATTTTAAATGGGAACCAAGATCTGGTTGCTTCATACCTCATGAACCTATATCTAACAACGAACCTATGCCGTGGGAGTAAAGAAGACAGTAGTAAGCTATACCTATACTCCTTCTGATTTCAAAGCATATCAATGGTGTGTAAATAATGGAATTTATATATCTCCATTTTGCAAAGAAAACTTTGCTTGGTGGTATATAGATATAGAGATAAACAAAAAAATAAATAGATCACCTCAAGCTTACAATCCAAGAGAGTTATGGGAGACAATATTTAAATATTATAAATATTATTATGACAAATATGAACAAAAGATATAACAACGCAAATGAAGCTTATGAAGCTTTGTTGCACGATGCTATAGCGCTAGGCGTAGACTTTGATGATACTAAAGCTTTGTTTAATTGCGGTTTTTATATAGAAAATCCTACACAAAATCATATTACTAACAAAGAACGTAACTGGAGCTTAAAATACGCTGAAGCTGAATGGCAATGGTATTTATCAGGTGATCCTAGTATTGACAAACTAGGTGAGCTGTATGGTAAGATACCACCTATATGGGAAAAGATGGCTGGTTCAGATAGAAAAGTAAACTCTAACTATGGTTATCAATGGAAACGTAGTTGCCAAATAGACTATGTATGTGCTAAGTTAAAAACTAATCCTAAAACTAGACATGCAGCTATAAGCATATACGATGGTAAAGAATATGACAAATATAAGAAAGACACACCATGTACATACGCGGTTCAGTTTACAATTATAAACGATAAGCTTTGTATGTCTGTCTATATGCGTTCTAATGACATCTGGTACGGCTTTTGCAATGATCAGTATCAATTTTCATCTTTGCAAAAAATGATTGCTAGACGTCTTAATTTAGAAATTGGTTGGTATTACCACCACGCACACAACATGCATTTGTATAACAATAAACTTTAAAAATATGTACTATTTATACCACATACCAGGTAAAAAGATTGGCGTAACACGTAATCTTAATACGAGAGTAACCCTTATACAAGGCTATAAGGAGAATGAGTATGAAGTTCTTGAACAGTCAGACGATATAGATTATATATCAGACCGTGAAATAGAACTTCAAAAGTCTTATGGCTATAAGGTTGATTTAAAAAAATATAAAAACTTATTTAACAAAATGAAAATAAACGCAACAGAGCAAACGTCAACATTTGATTGTCCAGTAAACAAATTAAAAGGTAGATTAATGGATAATATAGGTATGACATGGGAAACAACTCATGGTAAATTTGAGATATCAAACGACTATATACCTTGGATAATGGCAAATGTAAAAACATCTATGTTTAATGAAGGTAGATCTTATATTTACAATAAAGCTTTTTATGAAGCATTTTTTAATCCTGAACATAGTCCTGTTGAGTCTAAAGCCTCTGAAAGATTTGATCTTATAAGAGACTGGGCAGCTACTAGAGGTATATACGATGAAGGTAATACACATACGCAGTATGTTAAGCTTATGGAAGAAGCTGGTGAACTAGCTGAAGCTCTATTAAAAAAAGATGACCATGAAATATGGGATGCTATAGGCGATATGGTTGTAGTGCTTACTAATTTAGCTCATCAAACAGGTATGGATATAGAGCAATGTATTGACAATGCTTACGGTGAGATAAGTCAGAGAACAGGTAAAATGGTTAACGGAACATTTGTAAAAGATAAATAATGAAAATAAAAACAGAAGATAAAATAGTTCAACAAGTCTTAAGAAAAATGGACGAACGTAGCTTAGTAGGTCAGAAAAAGTACGGAGCAACTATGATGCAAGAAATTGAAGGCCAAGAAAAAGACCTTGATCGTTTCTTAGTTGATGTACAAGAAGAGCTAATGGATGCTTTGTTATATATAGAAGCAGCTAGACGTTGTTTAACTGACGAGGTTGAAGAAGTTATGTATAACAGATCTATAGGAAATAACTCTTTAGATGACATAAATATATATGATGAAACGATCTTTTAAACGAAAAAAAGGTCCTGTGCAGTCGAAGAAGATATCATATGATGGTATCAACTTCGCCTCTGGGCTTGAGCGTTATATGTATATGGCTTTAAGAAAAGCTAAGATAACGTCTTTATATGAAGGTCAAACCTTTGAGTTATCAGAAGCATTTGAATTTCCTTTTGAATCATACGAAAGATGTGGCAATGGTAAAGGTGAATACAAAAACAGAGGCAACAAAAAGATACTAAATATAAAATATACACCAGACTTTGTAGGTAAGGGTTTTATAATTGAAACTAAAGGTAGAGCTAATGAATCATTTCCTCTTAGGTGGAAGCTGTTTAAAAAGCTTATAACAGAAAGACGATTAGGACCACTTACATTATATAAACCACAAAATCACAAAGAATGCGACGAGACAGTAAGGTTAATCCTGGAGAAGCTAAAAGAATAGCTAGAAAGATGTATTCAGAGCGCCAAATTGATAAATGGTGCAAATGGAGTTGGGATATAAGAGGTAGAATTAAATATAAAGAGTTAGTAGAACAACAAGATAAATACAAAATAAAAGTATATGGATAAAGAAAAAAAGAACTGGAGCTTAAGTGTAGGAACTTATCCGGGTATATTAATTGGAGCTAGAACTTATGACGAAGAAACCCAAGTAACACATGTTTTATATTTGCCTTTTGTAGATATAGCTTTTGAAATATATAAGTAATGGGATTATTTGATGAGCGCGTAGCGTATAAACCATTTGATTATCCTGAATACTACACAGAAGGTTGGTTGAAACAAGCACAAGCATTTTGGTTACACACAGAGATCTCTATGCAAAGTGATATTAAAGACTGGAGCGAAAAATTAACACCTGAAGAGAAAAACTTAGTAGGTAATATATTACTAGGTTTTGCACAAACTGAATGTGCTGTAAGTGATTACTGGACACAAAAAGTTGTTGGTTGGTTTCCTAAACACGAAATAAAACAAATGGCTATGATGTTTGGTTCGCAGGAGACTGTGCATGCTGTAGCGTATAGTTATTTAAATGAAACTTTAAAACTAGAAGACTATGAAGCATTCCTTCATGAGCCGGCAACGGCTGACAGATTCGATAATTTGGTTGCTTACGACGGTAATAATAGTGTCGGTATTGGTAAAAGCTTGGCTGTATTTTCAGCCTTCGCTGAAGGAGTTAGCTTATATAGTGCTTTTGCAGTGCTGTATAGTTTTCAGCTTCGTAATTTACTCAAAGGTATTGGGCAACAAATGAAATGGTCAGTAAGAGATGAATCACTACACAGTAAAATGGGTTGTCAATTGTTTAAGCATATGTGTGAAGAGGATGAAACTCTTTTAACAGAATGTAGAGAAGATATAATCAAGGCAGCTGAAACCATGGTAGAACTTGAAGAAAAATATATTGACAAAATGTTTGAAATGGGTGATATTGAAGGAATTAAATCTTATGACTTAAAACAATTTATTAAAAAAAGAACAAATGAAAAACTTAATGAACTTGGTTACCTTGACTTGGGATCGTATTTTGCATATGACGTTAAAGCAGCAGCTAATCTTGATTGGTTCTATCATCTTACCGGCGGGGTCACTCATACTGATTTTTTCGCAATTAGGCCAACGGATTATTCAAAAGCGGGCGAAGGAGAAGACTTTGAAGACATTTGGTAATGGGTTTGATATAACAATAAAAGATATAGAAGAAGATTTAAAATGAAAGAAAACACTTTAATAGAAATGAAAAATAAAGTTGAAGCAACCACTAGAGTTCTTCAGCAGATAATAAAAGAACTACAATTTACAAGAGAAGTAGCTGTAGGATCTTTAGAAACAATTAAAAAAATGCCAGGATATGAAAAAGCATTGGAACAACTTAAGGCCGAGATTACTGAGAAGCCTAGTGAGACAGAAGAGGCTAAGTCCTTGGAAACGACTATCGACTAGAGCAGGATACATGGGAGCAGGCTTTTTAATAGCGGCTCAATGGACATTAGAACCTAGGCTTTATATCCTAGGTTTTATATGCGTAATGATACAAACAGCTTCAAGAAAGCAATGGAATTTAGTAGCTTTAAATCTTAACGGTTTAATAGCTTGGATTAAACACTTTATAGTATAAAAAATATGTGGGATGAAAATTGGAAAAAAGGAGAAGATTACCCTTCGTGGGGTAATACAGACGTATACAAGAAGACTATATCCGGGGGATATTTATTCAGAGGAGAAAGTCCTCGTGAAGCATACGAAAGAGTCAGTAAAACAGTTGCTTATAGACTTCATAAGCCTGAAATGGCTGAAAAATTCTTTGAATATATATGGAATGGTTGGCTTTGTTTGGCGAGCCCTGTACTTAGTAATACTGGTACTGATCGCGGTCTTCCTATTAGCTGTTTCGGTATCGACGTTGCTGACTCTATTCAAGATATAGGGCAAAAAAACCTAGAGATGATGTTACTCGCTAAGCATGGCGGTGGAGTTGGTGTCGGTATTAATCAAATCAGACCCGCTGGCGCAACAATAACAGGAAATGGAACATCAGACGGAGTCGTGCCTTTTTGCAAGATATACGACAGCACAATACTTGCGACAAATCAAGGATCAGTCAGACGAGGTGCTGCGTCCGTTAATATTAACATTGAGCACGCTGATTTTGAAGAATGGCTCGAGATCAGAGAACCCAAAGGAGATGTTAACAGACAGTCGCTTAACTTACATCAATGCGCAATTGTTGGTGATAAATTTATGCGCAAGCTTGAACAAGGAGATTCAGATGCTAGGAATAGATGGAGTAAATTACTTAGAAAACGAAAAGCAACTGGAGAGCCGTATATCATGTTTAAAGGAAACGTTAACAAAAACAATCCAAAAGCATACAAAGAAAATGGTTTAAAAGTTCATATGACTAATATATGTTCAGAGATAACCCTACACACGGATGAAAGCCACAGCTTTGTATGTTGCTTGTCATCTTTAAATTTAGCAAAATATGACGAATGGAAAGACACTAATATTATTTATGACGCCATTTGGTTTCTTGACGGTGTTATGGAAGAATTTATTCAAAGGGCGAAGGGACTACGCGGATTCGAGAATTCTATACGATCTGCACAGAAAGGGCGTGCACTCGGTTTGGGTGTCCTCGGATGGCATACATATTTACAAGAGAAGGGTATTCCTTTCGAAGGTCTATTATCTCAGTTTGAGACTAGGAAAATATTTTCCCAAATTAAAATCGAAAGTGAAAGAGCTTCCATGGCTCTTGCTGAGACTTATGGTGAGCCTCTGTGGTGTTCTGGTACTGGGTATCGCAATACTCATTTGCGTGCCGTTGCTCCCACTGTATCTAATAGTAAACTATCAGGCAACGTATCCGCGGGAATAGAACCTTGGGCAGCTAATGTGTTTACAGAGCAATCAGCTAAAGGTACATTTATACGTAAGAATCCTACGTTAGTTAAATTATTAAGAAAACATAAAATAAACAATGAAGAAATATGGAATAAGATCTTGGCTGACGGTGGCTCTGTCCAAGATATTGATCAGCTTGATGATGTTACTATGGGCCACGACATCCCCGCAAAGGAAGTATTTAAAACTTTTAAGGAAATTAATCAGCTAGAGTTAGTTAATCAAGCTGGATTGAGACAGCAGTATGTAGATCAATCAGTTAGTTTAAATTTAGCTTTTCCTTCTGAAGCAACACCTAAGTGGCTTAACAAAGTTCATTTTGAAGCATGGAAAAAAGGAGTTAAAACTTTATACTATACAAGAACAGAAAGCGTCTTACGAGGTGATATTGCACAACAAGCAATGAATGAAGATTGCTTAGCCTGTGACGGTTAAAATCAAAAAAGGGGACCACGTTAGTGATCCCCTTCTTCGGTTACAGGAACTATTAGGTATGGTACGCCTATTTATCTTGTTCCTTTTTATTTAACACTTCCATCTGCGTCTAGCAGCTTTACCTCTCTCACCGTCCCAGCTCTTTGATCTAGCGCAAAATGCTTTTCTTCTTTTAGCATCTTTACTACCAGCTTTTACTTCACCAGTTACTGCTGTTTGTAGTTTACTTCCAGGATTTTCACTTTTATATTTATCTACTTCTGCTTGAGTCAAGCCAGCTCCGTCTTCAACACTTCTTTTTTGTGCTGGGCTTTTCATATCTTCTATATGCTTTTCAATTTCTTTAGATTGTGCTAAGTGCATTTTAGAAGCGTTTTGCAACTCACCAACAATTTCTTTTAATCTACCTTTTTTTAATTTTCCCATTTTTTATATATTACAATATTCTTCGTAAGCATCAAAACACGGGCAACTTTTTCTAGCAAACTCATTGTGGCCATGTATAGTTGCTTGTACATGCATCTTTTTTAACGTTTTAAGCAGTAGTAGTAAGCTTTCTTTTTGTTCAGGTGTTCTAGTGTCTTTAGCAATCCATTTACCATTAGAACCTCGTTCTTTTTCAACTCCTCCAATATAACAAATACCTATAGAACCTTTATTATGATTCTTAACATGAGCACCTTGCTCATATATATTGCGACCATATTCTATTGTACCGTCTAGTAAAACAACATAGTGATAACCTATGCCTTTCCAGCCTCTTTTTAAATGCCATCTGTTTATTTCAGCAGCATCTAATTTTCTACCTTCTTGAGTAGCGGAACAATGAACAATGATTTTATTTATCTTTCGCATCTTGTTTTTTAAGATTAATCCACTTAGTCACAGTGTAACCTATAGTCACAATTAATAAAAATATCTTTAAACCCATTTCCAAAGTAGTAAAAGTTGTAACTCCCAAAGTAGAGGCATTTATAACGTATAATTTTAATTGCTCTGTCATTATTTTTTACATTTACATAATTTGTGCGGACACGATTCCACATCAAACATTATTTTTGACACTAACATGTTCCAAAAACATTCAAACAAACACCACCATGCTTGTATTTTCAATCCTAATTTTACTAAAAATTTTCCCATAATTATTTTTTTACACAGTTATTTACCATTTTAATTTTACCACTTGATGTTTTTTTACCACTAGGTGATTTCTTTTTGCCTTTAGCTACGTAGCCTTTCCAACAAGTCATTTTTTTGTACAGAGGTGTGTCCATTATTTTTTCTTTTTATTTTGTAATTCAATTATCTTTTTAACTCTATCTTC
>Ga0307488_10002410_pt1 | contig 15834 bp, 22 predicted proteins | sample SB02metaG_FD_202248 | JGI IMG/M metagenome (GOLD analysis project Ga0307488, IMG submission 202248) | Sea-ice brine microbial communities from Beaufort Sea near Barrow, Alaska, United States - SB 0.2 | ecosystem: Environmental > Aquatic > Marine > Coastal | place: USA: Alaska | collected... | reverse complement strand
GCTGTAAAGATGATTGCCAAAGGTGCTCGTAATGCAGTTGTCAACAAGCAAGGCAACATAAGAGGGACGCAAGCGGCTAAAGCAGACTCTGCTGAAGCGAAAGCAAGTAAGCAAGAGAGAAAAAATAAAGATCGCGAGAGAATTAAGAATGCAGCAAAAAGGCTTAAGGACGCTCAAGCCAAAGCAGCCGAAAACAACTAAATAAACCCAATACCTTTAAGGAGAATTAAAATGGCACTATGGGGAAAAACAGACGCATTGGCTTCCGTACCAAAATGGTTGGAAACAGATGCTAATAACACAAACGCTTCAAATGACGCTGATAACGCAGTATTTGTTGACTTAACAGAAGCAGGTATTGCTGCAAACAGAGCAAAGGGCCTCAAAACACCGGGCTGGAACCTGTATTCAAATGCTGGTGGACGTCATCGTTCAGAAGTTCTAGTAGCAATGAAAGTTTCTGCGGTAGCGGCAGGTGACCTTGGTGTTACTGGCGATACTCTTGACGAAGATGCAATCGTAGCTGACGCTTAATCAGTAACATAGAATAAAAGAGATATTATGATATTAACGGAATCAACCTTTCTGTTGTTTGCCTCGAAGTATTACGACAACCCTAATTGTACGGATATTATCGAATTTGATGAAGACTTGAAAAGATTTCAGTATCTGCGCAAGCTTTTTGGCAGATATAAACAAGATAATGATTTGAAAGAAAGGTTGATTCTGAACCATCTTATTGTGATATACAATATATTTGGGTTAGAGGCTACTAATATGCTCTTTATGAAACTTCATGACTACCATGAGTATCTAAAGCCATTCGTTGAGTATTTAAACTTCATGCCACAAATTATTACTTATGACAACACGGTACTTCACAAAGACAGCATAAAATCAGACGAAAACATAAGCGAATTGCTTAGAGGAATATGAGATGATAGTTGACCTATTTTTAGTTTACCAATTCATACGCAGACTAGCAACTCCATTTGAAAAGTGGGATGCTTATAAAGAAGGCGTTATTGATACTGATGGCAAAGTTCTAATCAAAAGAAAAAACTTTACTAAAGCTTCTCAACGAAAGTCGTGGGGTCTTTTTGATATAATGATTGCTAACCTTAAAAAGACCTTAGCTAAGGTTCCAGGGGGCAGTTCTCGTCTTGCTTCATATGCCGCTGCATTGTATTTGATTAAAGAACATAACCATTTCACTGATGAGTCAATGTTGAATGAGGATATGTCTGAAGAGCAACTAGAAGAATCTTTATATTCATTTAATGGCCTATATGCCAATTATATAACACTTAGCGAGAATGTCAAGCTAAAAGATGCAGAAGAATTAGATGAAGAGCCAGCTAACAATGTTGGCAGTGGGAACATTGCTGGTATGGATGGTGGTCATATGTCTAAAGCTGCACAGAAGAAGTGGACTTCTCAAAACAATTCAAAAAAGAAAACACTAAAAGATATGATGAGGAAACCATAACAATGCTTACACTAGAACAATTCAGTGCAATGATCCCTACAAACAAAGAACCAGAAGCTTGGTTTGAAGCTGCTGTTCCTATGTTTGAACAGTATGAAATCAATACACCTAACCGCATTGCTGGGTTTATGGCCCAGACGTCGCACGAATCTCGCGACTTCACAGCGTTGACGGAGAATCTAAATTATTCAGAGAAGGCACTCAACAGTGTTTTTGGACGTTATTTTGGAAAGGGCAAGCGAGATGCTAAAGAGTATGCAAGAAACCAAGAAAAGATTGCAAACTACGTCTACCAAGATGAGTTTAGATCAAAACGCGGAGCTTTGGGAAACACATCTCCCGGCGATGGCTGGCTATTTCGAGGTAGAGGCATTAAGCAACTTACCGGGCGTAATAACTACACAGCATTTGGCAAAGGAGTTGGCATGTCTGCCGAACAAGCTGCTGAATATGTAGAAACTCCCAAGGGTGCTTTGGAATCAGCCTGCTGGTTCTGGAAGACAAACAAGCTAGAAAGATACGCCGATGCTGGTGACAATAAAGCGTTGACAAAGGCTATTAATGGTGGTACAATAGGTCTTGACGACAGGAATAAAAGATGGAATAACTGTCTTGCTATTTTAGGGGGCAAAGTGCCAACTCCCAAGAAGACAACGACAACTACTAGTGCAGTACGCACTTTGCGTAAAGGTATGAACGGTAATGATGTTGCTAAAATGCAAACAGCACTTAAAATCAGTGCAGATGGCGATTTTGGGTTTGGCACACTAACAGCGCTTAAGAAATGGCAGAAGCTGAACGGATTGGTTGCAGACGGTATCGCAGGACCAAATACACAAGCAAAATTGTTTAGTTGATAAATACATAATAAGATAATTTAACATAGAGGAGATAGAAATGTCTTTAGAAAAAATCGTAGCGGAAGCTTTGGCCAACAAGCCAATTGAAATGAAAGAGGCTTTTGCAGAAGAAATGCAATCTCGCATCGCAGCCGCTTTGGAAGAAAAGTACAAGAAAATGACTGAAAAGTCCGATGAGGACGAAGACGAAGACGAAGATGATGATGACGAAGACGAAGACGAAGATGACGAAATGGAAGAAGGTAAACTTCCACCAGCGCTTCAAGCTGCTATTGATAAGAAAAACGGCAAAAAGAAGGATGATGACGAAGACGAATAGTCTTTAGTCTAATTGCATTATGCCATCTTTTGTATACTTTGGAATAATACTAATGGTATTGGGTGGTGCAGGTAGTCTTTACTACAAGTCCACCCAAGCCACTATTATGGAGTTGACACAGTACAACGCTACCTTGACTTCTCAAGTGGACCAGATAGCACAAGTAAATGAAAAAAATCTTGCTACCATAGCGGATATGCAAGCAAACTTTGAGAGGCAACGTCAGCAGTATGATGAGCTTCAACAGTCCTTCACTGTGATTAGAAATCAAAAAAACGAACTACAGCAACGTCTAGGATCACACGATCTAGGCGCTCTTGCTGTTGCCAAACCAGCACTTGTTGAAAGAGTTGTCAACAGAGCTTCTGCAAAAGCATTTCGTTGTTTTGAATTAGAAACAGGTGCAGAACTTACTGACAATGAAAGGAATGCTACAAATGCACAAACGTTTAATAGCGAGTGTCCTTGGATTTACGATGATCTTGTCTCTAGGGGCATGCTCAGCACGGAACCCAGTGGAACCCCCAGTGAGGGTAGTGACTGAGACTGAGTACGTTACCCCTCAGAAGCCCATAGTGCCTCAACCAGAGCCTTTAACGATGAGAGGCATAGAATTTATCATCGTCACCCCAGAGAACGTAGAAGAGGTATTTGCTGGCCTAGAGTCAGATGATATCGTTATATTTGGTCTTACCGACAAGGGTTACGAAGATATTGCTTTGAACCTTGCTGATTTACGCGCATACATCCAACAACAGAAAAGAATCATTGGAATATACGAATCTCAGTATGACTAAGTTATAAATATAGGTAAATACACCGATCTAAAAAAACCTAAAGGACTAAGGCCGTGGCAGTAAGTAAACCAAATTGGGAAACTGATATTGCTCTGATACAGAGCGACATTAAACAAATACAAAGGTTTTTTAATAAAGTCGAAGGCTCTATTGAGATGATGTCACAACTCAGCACAAATGTGGCTGTACAAGGAGAAGTGCTTAAAAACACAGCAGCTAAGTTCGAATTAATTGAAAAACTATGCGAAGACTACAGAAGAGCAGATGATTTACGCTTGAAAGTATTAAGTGACCGTCTAGAAGAATACCGACGTTCAGCAAGAGAGGATCATCAGAAATTGGCCGACCATAACGCAAATAAAAGATCGTCCACATCCAAAGAGATACTAGATCGTCTTGATGACATGGAAAAGGGTCTACATACACGTATCAATGAACAGAACAAAAGAATTAATACTCTAGAAAACTGGAAGTATTATATGATGGGCGTTGGTGGTGTGTTGATGTTGTTGGTAGCGAGTGTGCAATGGCCTGACTTTTTTAATTGACACGATCCCAAATCTGTGTATAATAAGATATGAGCTAACAAACTTGGGACTTTTATATTATGGTAGATTTTGTAGATATTCAGTATGCACAGATGCTTTCTGGGCGACTTGACAACTTCAAGATTAAACACACCAATCCATACAAAATCAACTTTCGTTGTCCCATTTGTGGTGACTCTAAAAAGAACAGATCACTAGCTCGTGCTTGGTTATTAGAGCGTGACAACCAATTCAATTTCTATTGTCACAATTGCAACGAAAGTCAAGGATTTGCATATTTCCTGAAGGGCCAAGACCAGCAGTTGTATAACGATTACATTGCTGAGAAGTTTGTCAAGAAAGCCAACACTGCCGTCAAAACCACAAATGACGATGACAAATTCAAGACTACAAAACCTGTTTTCAATAAGAAGTATGTAAATCCTCTAGACAAGATCAAAAGGGTGAGCCAACTACAACATGACCACCCAGTCAAACTTTATATTGAAAAACGCAAAATCCCACCCCAACATCACTATCGCTTATACTATGCCCAAAAGTTTCAAGCTTGGATTAACGAAATCATTCCAAACAAGTTTGCGAACATACGGAGAGATGAGCCACGTCTAGTAATACCGTTCCTTGATGAGAATGGTAAATGCTTTGGGGTTTCTGCACGTTCGTTTGATCCAAACTCTACTCTTCGTTACATAATCATAATGTTTGAAGATCGACCAAAAATCTTTGGCTTAGATAAGGTTGATATGAACCAACCCTATTATATCGTTGAGGGTGCATTGGATAGCATGTTCTTGTCAAACTCCATCTCTATGAATGGGGCTGAAGGCAATGGTAACTCAGCAAACGAGAACGCGGTGTATGTATTCGATGCTGAGCCACGTAATAAAGAGATACACTCGCGTATGGAAAAGGTTATTAAAGCTGGACACAAAATCTGTATCTGGCCTAATGATGTTCCAGCAAAAGACATAAACGACATGTACCTCAAGGGGCTTACTGACGTAGAACGGTTGATAGAAGAAAATACTTACCAAGGTTTGGTAGCTGAACTGAAACTTACAGCATGGAGAAAAACGTGAGCGTTAATGTTATACTAGCAACTGATTTAAACTTTGGCATTGGGTTCGAAGGTGATATGCCTTGGCCACGCAATAAAGAAGATTTGACTTGGTTCAAAGACAATACTTCAACTGATATTGTCGTTATGGGCAGGAAAACGTGGGACTCTATTGGGCAGAAGAAACTGCCACGCAGGACAAACATTGTTATCACAACAAAAGAATTAGAAGGTCCAGACCATACTCTATCTGGTGATATGGGAGAGATCATTGAAGAGATTAAATCTCTATATTTGGCTGATCGTGATATCTGGATTATGGGTGGGGCAGAAATCTACCATCAAGCCATTCCGTATGCAGACAACCTATATTTGACCACGTTCAATGCACACTATAAATGCGACACATCAGTTGAGTCGGATATCATAGTGAAGTTTCCTTATATAGAACACTGGACCGAAACCGAAGACATTACGTTTCAAATTAGGAGTAAAATTAAAGATGTTTGATTATCATAGACTGCTACGTATTATCTTAGAACAGGGTATTGATGTAGCCGATAGGACAGGCACTGGGACGCGTTCTATCTTTGGGCATCAGATGAGGTTCAATTTGGAAGAAGGCTTCCCAGCGGTCACTACAAAGCGTCTGGCGTGGAAGTCAGTAGTCGCTGAGCTTCTGTGGATGCTAGAAGGCAGCACAGACGAACGTAGGCTTGCTGAGCTTACCTACGGCAAGACACGCGAAGAACTTACTGACAAGACTACCATATGGACTGCCAATGCTGACGTGCAGGGTGTCGCGCTAGGTTACCAGAACCACGACTTCTACAAAGAGTTGGGGCCTGTTTATGGTTCGCAGTGGCGTGATTTTGGTGGTGTAGATCAAATTGCTTGGATAATGGATGAGATTGCTGGCAACCCCAACAGCCGTCGTATTATCCTTAGTGCTTGGAATCCTGAAGAGTTGGATGAGATGGCATTGCCGCCTTGTCATGTGATGGCTCAATTTAGGGTTTATAACGGCAAGCTAAGTTGTCAAATGTACCAACGCAGTGCAGATGTGTTTCTTGGAGTTCCATTCAACATTGCCTCATATGCTCTGTTGACCCATATCATTGCAAGAGAAACTAAATTGAAGGTAGGTGAGTTGATTCATACTATTGGAGATGCACATATATATGCAGACCACTTCGATCAAGTTGAGGAACAGCTTTCACGCACTGAGTATCCTCTACCTATGTTGGAAATTGAAGATGGGTTTGACGTTAACGATATCTTTTATGACGGTTTTGAACTTGATGAAATTAATAAATTTAAATTGACAAATTATTTGCATCATGATACAATTAAAGCCAAGATGTCCGTATAGTACGTTATAAATACTCCTACCAAGATGGCACAAGTTGTTATCTGATTCCCATAGTACACTACATCTACTCTTCATTTTGAGGGGTCGGTGTAGTATTCACATAAAAGCAAAGAGGCCGATGAATGTTAGATAGTACAGAAAACAAAACAGTTGATTATGTTACTAAGCGCGACGGAACAACGAAAGATTTCGACAGCCAAAAAATTACACTTGCTGTTGAAAAGGCTATGAAAAGCATTGGCATTAAGAGTAAGAATTTGGCCGCTGAAGTCACTGGCGAAGTAGTAGAGAAAATCAATTCCGAAACAAATGATGTAATTATAAGTGTCGATACAGTACATCTATCGGTAGAAAATGTTCTTATGGATAAAGGTCTTCATGACCTTGCGAGAGAGTACATTCTTTTTCGTTATAATAACAAACCAGACATCTTCCGCAAGAGAACTAATCTCAAGCCATATGAGTATCCACAGTTAGTAGAATACACAGACGCCATTCGTCATTCGTATTGGGTTCATACAGAGTTCAATTACTCTTCTGACATTCAAGACATGAAAGTTCGTATGAAGCCAGAAGAAGTGGCAATCGTAAAGAAAGCTATGTTGGCTATTTCGCAGATTGAAGTTGCTGTTAAAACATTCTGGGCAAAGATTGGTGATCGTTTTCCTAAGCCAGAAGTAGCTGCTGTTGGTATCACATTCGGTGAATCTGAAGTACGCCACGCTGATGCGTATTCTAATCTTATTGAGATCATGGGTCTTAATGATGAGTTTGAAAAAGTTGTTGAAGTTCCAGCAATGAAAAAGCGTATTGCGTATCTTGAGCAATCTATTGGTTCGCCAGCAGATGACAGAGATTATTTCCATAAGATCATTCTGTTCTCTATGTTCGTTGAGAACGTGTCATTGTTTAGCCAGTTCCTTATCATGATGGCATTCAACAAACACAAGAATGTTCTCAAGGGCATTTCAAACGCTGTGGAAGCAACATCAAAAGAAGAAGATATTCACGCTCGTTTTGGGTTTGAGCTTGTGAATATTATCCGCGAAGAAAACCCAGAATGGTTCGACAAAGATAGCAACGCAGAAGTCAATCGACTTTGCCGCGATGCTTTCAAGGCTGAGTCTGCCATTGTTGATTGGATTTACGATGATTATGACTTGGACTTTTTACCTAAAGCAACAGTAAAAGAATTTCTAAAGCATCGTTTCAACCAATCACTAATTGCTATTGACATGAAGCCCCTTTATGAAGTAGATGAGGTAGCGATTCGTAGCACTGATTGGTTTGTCGAAGAAATCCTAAGTACAAAGAACGTAGATTTCTTTGTCAAACGATCAACTGCATATTCAAAGAAAACCAAAGCATTCACTGAAGATGACCTCTTCTAGGCAACGAACAAGGAACCACTATGAGAAAATATAAGAAATTTTACTGGCTAAATGATGATTCGCGTACATTCTTGTCTAGGGGTTATCTAGCAGAGAAACAAAAACCAGAAAGCCGTATTCGTGAGATTGCAGACAAAGCAGAATGGTATCTCAAGGATATGGCAACCGCTAAAGCAAAAAAATCATATGATGGGTTTGCTGATAAGTTCTACGACTATATGAGCCGTGGTTACTATTCTCTGGCAAGTCCTATCTGGGCTAACTATGCTAACGAACGTGGTCTGCCTGTTTCGTGCTTTGGTTCATATATTGACGATAGCATGCAAGCAATCCTGTTTGGCCACGCTGAAAACGGTATGCTCATGAAGAATGGTGGTGGCACATCTGGTTACTTTGGCGCTGTTCGTCATCGTGGTGCTCCAATTCGTGATAGTGGCGATTCTTCTGGATCAGTACACTTCATGCAGATGTATGACACATTGGCATCAGTCGTAAGCCAAGGTTCTGTTCGTCGTGGCTTCTTTGCAGCTTATCAGGATATTGAACATCTAGATGCTGATGAGTTTCTTGATATTGGTACTGAAGGCAACCCCATTCAAGGGCTTACAACAGGCATCACAGTAAGTAACAAGTTTATTGACGAAATGAAGGCTGGTGATCCTGAGAAGCGTCGTTTGTGGGCCAAGGTTCTACAGCGTCGTTCTGAGATTGGGTATCCTTACATCTTGTTCTCTGACAATGTAAACGATGGGCGTCCACAGGTCTACAAAGACAAAAACATGCGTGTATATGCTTCTAACATGTGTGCTGAGATTGCGTTGCCGTCCAGCCACGAAGAAACATTCACATGCGTTCTATCGTCTCTTAACCTACTACATTGGGATGAAATCCAAAGGACTGATGCTATTGAAGTTCTTACTATGTTCCTTGACACTGTTTGTGAAGAATTCATTCGTAAGACTGAAGGCCAAATCTATATGAAACGTGCTCGTGATTTTGCAAAGAACCACCGTGCATTGGGCGCTGGCCTCTTGGGTTGGCATTCGTACCTTCAGTCCAAGATGATTTCTTTTGAATCTAAAGAAGCCGCCAAACTAAACCTTGAGATTGCTAAAACTATGCAAGAACGTTCGTATGCTGCATCTAAAGAAATGGCAGTTACGTTGGGTGAGCCACCATTGCTTGAAGGTTATGGTATGCGCAATACTACAACAATGGCTATTGCGCCTACTAAATCCTCAAGCTTTATTCTTGGCCAAGTATCACAATCTATTGAGCCTGAGTTCTCTAACGCATATGTAAAAGACCTTGCTAAGATGAAAGTTACAATTCGCAACCCTTACCTAATGGAATTGCTTGTAGCGAAGGGTCAAGATACTATTGATGTGTGGGATTCTATCAGAAACCATGATGGTTCTGTACAACATCTTACATTCCTTACAGATGACGAACGTGCTGTTTTCAAAACATTCTCTGAAATCAGCCCATACACAATCGTCGATCAAGCAGCAATTCGTCAAGAGTTTATCGACCAAAGCCAAAGCTTGAACTTGATGCTTGACCCTGACATGACTGTCAAGGATATCAACGCATTGTATTTGTATGCGAATGAGATGGGCGTAAAGAGTTTGTATTATGCGTTCTCAATGTCAGCAGCGCAGTCATTAACACGAAAGCGTGTGATGTCAGCAGATTGTGCCGCCTGTGAAGCGTAACATACACTACCTAGATTACTTTGAAGAAACCATCAAAGAGTTTAAAGATGATGGGCGCTATCGGGTCTTTAACGATATACTAAGGGAGCGCGGGAATTTTCCGCGTTCCATCTGGTATGGCAAGTATGCCCCAAAGAACATCGTCAATTGGTGTTCTAATGACTACTTGGGTATGGGCCAAAACCAATATGTAATTGACGCAATGCACACAGCCTTAGACCAAACTGGGTCTGGTTCTGGTGGTACACGCAACATTGGTGGTACTTCCCACTACCATGTTACATTAGAGCGTGTGTTGGCGGGTTTACACCAGAAAGAATCGTCATTGCTATTTACTAGTGCCTATGTTGCAAATGAGTGGACGTTAGTTTCTTTGGCGCGTATCATTCCAAATATTTGTTTCATTTCAGATGACAAGAACCACAATTCTATTATCATGGGCGTCAAACATAGTCGTGCAGAAAAGCTTATATTCAAGCATAATGATATGGACGATCTAGAAAAACAACTCAAGATAGCTTCTAAGGCAGGGCAAGTGCCTGTTATTTTGTTTGAGTCTGTGTATAGTATGGATGGTGATATTGCTCCAATTGAACATATCTGTGATCTAGCTGCATCTTTTGACGCAATTACTTACATCGACGAAGTTCATGCAGTTGGATTGTATGGCGAAACTGGTGCTGGGCTTTGTGAGCAGCTAGGGCTTGGTCATCGTATTGACATCATAAACGGAACACTAGGAAAGGCATATGGTGTTCAAGGGGGTTACATTGCAGGAAAACAAATCATTATTGACGCCATCAGATCAGTCGCTGCTGGTTTCATCTTTACCACTAGCATGTCACCTGTACTGGTTGCTGGGGTTCTCGCCAGCGTAAGCTACCTAAAAGATCACAATGACATTAGAGTGAAGCATCAAGAACGTGCCACTAAATTAAAAAGTATGTTGGCGGAAGCTGGTTTGAATGTTCATCCTAATGCGTGTACTCACATCGTGCCTGTTATGGTCAACGATGCGTTTAAGTGTAAAGTAGCTAGTGACAGGCTTATTAACGAATTCGGTATATACATTCAACCGATTAATTCACCAACAGTGGAAGTGGGAACAGAACGTTTACGTATCGCCCCAACTCCATTCCATACCGATGTAATGATGGTGGAATTAATCGAAGCATTAAAAGAGGTCTTGAAATGAATCAACTTGAATTTAATTTCTTCGCACCTCGTAGGAAAGAGAATATTATGAAAAAGATTATGAAACCATTTTGGTTTGTTCTGGGTATCATCTTGGTGGGCGTTGCCTACCTTGGTGTTATTGTACCGGGGCTTCCTTGGAGTACACCAATTTTAGGTGCTACATTTTGCTTTGCAAAGTCCAGCGACAAGTTCCACAACTGGATCATGAACCACAAGACATTTGGCCCATTCGTCAAGAATTGGTCTAAGTACCGCGTATACCCTACTAAAGCAAAGTACCTGATGGTTGCAGTTATGTCATCCTCTTTGGCGTTTCTGTGGTTTACTACAGGCAACCCAAAGGCTGTACTATACCTTGCTATTACCATGGCGCTTATCGTATTTTGGGCATGGCGATACCCCGGATCACAAGCAGAAGCAGAAAGACGTATTGAAGCTGGCCAAAAAATCGGTTGGTTGAAATAGCCTAAATAAAAGCAACAACACCCCACAGGCCTCTTAACAATGCTCAATACCGTGGGGTTACTTACACAATGTTTTTGATGAGGGAGTATATAATGAAAAGAGTTCTAGTAACTGGTGGTGCGGGATTTATCGCACATCATACAATTTCAGAAATTTTGCGAAGAACCGATTGGGAAATTGTTTCACTAGATCGTCTTGACTATAGTGGAAATTTGAACCGTCTGCATGATGTTCTTTCAGACCTTTCTGATGCCCAGCGCAAAAGATTTAAGGTAGTTTACCACGATCTTAAAGCTGAACTAAATCCTATGATTGTTGCAGATATTGGTCGTATTGACTATGTAATCCACATGGCGGCTGGTTCTCATGTGGACCGTTCTATTGACAGACCTATGGAGTTTGTGATGGACAACGTGGTCGGAACGTGTAACCTTCTGAACTACGCTAGGCAGCTAGACAGCCTTGAGCGTCTAATTTACTTCAGCACAGATGAGGTCTTTGGACCAGCGCCTGATGGCGTTAAATACAAAGAGTATGATCGTTACAATTGTACCAACCCATACAGTGCGTCAAAAGCTGGTGGGGAAGAGCTTGCAGTGGCTTTCGAAAACTCTTACAACATGCCAATCTACATTACACACACGATGAACGTATTCGGGGAGCGTCAGCATCCTGAGAAGTTTATTCCTATGTGTATCAGAAACGTTAGAGATGGCAAGCCAGTAACAATCCATAGCAACTCAGAGAAGACTAAGGCAGGAAGCCGTCATTACATTCATGCTAATGATGTTGCTGATGCTACACTAACTCTCATTCAGTCAGATTTTCAACGCAACAACGAAGCAACTGGTATCAAATCCCAGAAGTTTAACATTGTGGGTGCTGAAGAATTGGACAACTATGAAGTTGCTAAGATTATTGCTGATGCTCAAGGCAAAGAACTGAAATACGAGATGGTTGACTTCCATTCGTCACGCCCCGGCCACGACCTACGATATGCAATGTGTGGCGAGAGAATGAAGGATCAACTGAATTGGGAACCAAAGCCAGTACGTGAGCGTCTTGCAGAGGTTACTGAATGGACATTAAACAACACAAGGTGGCTAGACATATGAGTTTTGTACAATTTATCGAAGGCGAATTCAAAAACGCCAAAAACACGTTTTCCGACATCAATGAGCATATTGAATTGCTTTATACGTTGGGGATGGAATGTGAAAGAATTACTGAGATGGGTGTTCGTGACGGCGCTAGTACGAGGGCATTCCTCAACACAAATTCATCTCTCAGATCATACGACATTGAGTTGAATGATGAGGTAAAAGTCTTGTTTCAAAAAGCAAAGGCTGTTGGCAAAGATGTTCAGTACATGAAAGAGAATGTATTGAGGATTGAGATCGAAGAAACAGACCTTTTGTTCATTGACACTTGGCACTCAGGTTCACAACTGAAAAGAGAACTTGCTTTGCATGGAAACAAAGCTAGTAAGTATCTAGTGTTCCATGATACGCATACATATGGGTGTAGGGACGAAAAGCAAAACTGGCGCGATTTCCCAGATAAAAGACCACTTGCTGGTGAAGGTTTGCTTGCCTCTATCATTAATTTCATTATCGAAAACCCACACTGGCGTTTCAAAGAAATCAGAACAAATAACAACGGACTTGTTGTGCTAGAAAGGACATAGTATGATTGTAGATTGCTTTCCGTTCTTTGCCCCCTATGGGGAAGAACTACTTAAACTGAGAGTAAATCTCTTGAAGGATGTTGTTGACAAGTTTATCATTGTGGAGTCGAATAAAACCCACAGTGGCAAACCAGTTGAACGCAAATTCCTTGAAATAGCCCGTAAGCAAGGGTTGCCAATGGAAAAGATTATCTACGTTGAGCACGATATTCCAGAGCAAGAAGACTTGGAAATCAAAAAGGTTGACAAAATCAACGCTGGTGCAAACAAAGATAATGAAGATTCGTTGTATGCTAGGGTTCGTGAGCGCCTACAGAAAGATGCTGTGATGAGTGTCATGGGTCAGTTTAACGACAACGACATGTTCCTTTATGGTGATGCAGATGAGATCATCAAGCCAGAGAATGTAAAGTGGGTTGCTCGTATGGCACTAAACCACCAAGATATCATTCTTAAAATCCCGTTGGCCTACCTACAAGGACGCGCAGACCTAAGAGCGTTTAACACAGATGGTAGCCCAGTCGTTTGGTGGAAAGCTATGTTCTTTGCAAGCAAGGCTCAGATCATGAAAACTTCTATCAACAGAATTAGATGTGGAGCTATCGATTGGCCTATTCGTTGGCCTACTCACAACAACAAAGTCATCCAAGACATGGGTTGGCATTTTGCGTGGATGGGTAATGCTGAGCAGCGTCAAGCCAAGGCTGACTCTTTTGCTCATGCGTTTGATACATTCAAGTGGATGGACGATATTTCTGGTTACTCTGAGTACGCCAAATTAGACAAGAATTTGACTGAGGAAGGCCCAGCGCCTGATGGTAACGTCAATCATGTTTTGAAAAGATTTCCAGTCGAAAGTCTTCCTAAGATTATCTTTGAAGACCAAGACATCAAAGACTTCCTCTTGCCTGAGACTAATATTGAAGATGATTTCAAGTTCAATTCGTGCAATTGTTTCTGGTGTCAAAAACTCAAGTTCCCATTGCTGTATAATTTAGACGGCGAAAAGAATTGGTTTGAGGTCCCAAGAAGTTGTAGTGTCACCATCAAAGAAACTTTCCCAGAACGTAAGCAGATATTTAGAGATACCGATGAGTATGATGATCTTAGAGGCAGTCCTATCGTTGTATTTTCAGACCCTGTTGATCGTTTCCTTTCGTGCATCAATGGGTATCTAGTCGAAAAGCAGCGTTACTATGCTTATGGCGAAGATATCTTTGCATCGTTTGGGGTTGACCTAAAGACCTGCACTACAGAAGAAAAGGTGGAGCATTTCTTCAAGAATTTGCATAAGATTGCTAGTAGTCATCAGCTACACCATTTTCATCCACAAGCTTGGTTTGTTGATATGGAAAAGTTTAAGAGGTTTACAATTGTCAAGAAGCAAGATGTTTCGAAAACATTTAATGTAACTCACAAGCTGAACCAAACAAAGAAAGAGATCACAGAAAAACATTTCTCTGCTGAGCAAATTTCGTTCATCAAACGATTGTATAAGGTTGACTATGACTTCTTTGACAAGTACTATGTTGAAAAGGAGTAACGCACCAAACATAGATGCATTGTGGCTTGAGAACGAAGAACACAAGCGAGAGAAATCTTCCTTGTATGACGAACTAGACGTCCTTCGTAATCAAAACATGATGCTTCTAGAGTCTCTAAGGGCTATAACTCAAGACGATACCTTTTGGTCGGAAGACGCTCTAAGATCAGGTATCGTCTTTAAACTCAAAAACGTACTCACTCAAATTGAAAATAATTATCAATAAGTATTGACATGGGTTTCGAATCACCGTATTGTTTGTATATATTAGATACAAATGAGGCGTACAATGAAATCTATCTATAAAACTATCATTTCGGTAACAATCAACACGGTGATATTCGCATCGTTCGTATATACAGCTTCGGCAATTCAAGCGCATGAAGAACAAAGCATTGCTGATGAAATAGCAGCGAGTGTTTCTGGCGACATAAGAGAATTCCAAGAAGCTGAGCTTGAGTGTATGGCATTGAATATTTACTTTGAGACACACGCAAAAAGTCTAGTTGACGCAATGAGCGTGTCTGACGTAGTTCTGAACCGTGTTGTTAGTACACGTTACCCCGATACCGCTTGTGGGGTGGTACATGATGGGTATGTAGCAGGAAGTAAGACTTGTCAGTTTTCTTGGTACTGTGATGGTAAGCATGACGAACCATATGATAACGACTCTTGGGAACAGTCACGTAAGTATGCGCGTGATATCTATATGAACGGAAACTTTCGTGGAATGACTGACGGCGCTACTCACTACCACGCACATTGGATGCAAGCATATTGGGCATCATCTTTGGTACGTGTAGCACGTATTGGTTCACACATCTTTTATAGGGAGCATTAAAATGTCAGACGAACTTTATGTAGTAACTACGGTAATTTCAACACATCGTATGAGATACGCAATTCCAATCAGTGCAATGTCAGAAGAGGGCGATATGAAGCTTTCCACTGCCGATGCTATCAATTACATCCAAGACTCCGTGACCTGCGAAGAAGTTGAAGAGTTTTCGCAGCATTGGATGGGCGAGACCATTGTTGACACATTTGTACTTGACACAGAACGTACTATTGCTCTATATCGACGTGACAACCCACACGCTGATGGGTGGTCTGATGAACAAATCTTGTCATACATTGCCAAATGGAAGTTGAAAGGCTTGAAGCCATGAACCTAGATAGCATTACTAGATTTGAAGTCATCAACCACACCGAAACTGGTGACATGTGGCTTAAAGATGGTACTGGCAGAGCGTTTGTGAAATATCTTGAACCTGATGAACAAATTACTTATCAGGTTCAAGATGATGGTCGTACCCTTAAAATGTTTATAGCAAAAAAATGAAAATTCTGGTTTGTGGATATGGTTTTGTAGGCAGGTGTCATCTGGACGTAGC
>Ga0307488_10002409_pt1 | contig 15838 bp, 6 predicted proteins | sample SB02metaG_FD_202248 | JGI IMG/M metagenome (GOLD analysis project Ga0307488, IMG submission 202248) | Sea-ice brine microbial communities from Beaufort Sea near Barrow, Alaska, United States - SB 0.2 | ecosystem: Environmental > Aquatic > Marine > Coastal | place: USA: Alaska | collected 2017-05-06 | reverse complement strand
AATAATAAATAATAATAAATAATAAATAATAAATTAAAAATAAATAGTAAAATAATAAATAAATATGAATATTAAAAAATATATTCATACAAATATTGAAATAATTATTTTCTTTTTACTTGTAAGTTGTGTTGTTTATTTAATTTTATGTCGTAGTTGGGAAGCATTTTTTACAGAACAAGATGGTATTAATCGATTAGATGCTATTATTTATATTAATTTAGAAGCAAGAAATGACCGTAAAGATTTATTAATGAAAGAATTAGAAAAATTAAAAACAGATATGAGTAAAGTTCATAAAGTAAGTGGTGTTTATATGCCTAAAAACGGTCATAAAGGTTGTATTCAATCACATATTCTGGCTCTTAATATGATTAAAATGAATAATTGGAATAGAGTATTAATTTTAGAAGATGATGCTGAATTAAATATGACTCCAGAAACAATTAATTCACTAATTAATAAATCATTAGAAGTATTAGATAAAGATTATCCTGAATGGAATGTTATTATGTTAGCAACCGCAAATAAAGTCATTGATAAAGATTATAATAAAATTAATAAACTTAAGAATGAACTTAATAATAATGAACTTAATAATGAACTTAATAAAAAACCATTACCTATTGATTTAGATATATATACAAATAAAGATAAAACAAATTCTTTAAAACTTGAAAAATTAAAACAAGCTACAACATCTTCTGCTTATATTGTAAAAAAAGAATATGCTGACAATATATTAAATTTATTTAATCATTGTAATAATAATATGTCACCTAAAAATATGTCAAGTAAAGGCTATGAACATTGGGCGTTAGACCAAAAATGGGCTGAGTTACAAAAAAATAATATGTGGTTTTGTATTGATAAAGACCCTATTAAACAAAGAGCTATTTGGAGCACAATACAATCTGACGCAAGTAAAAAATAAAAAAAGGGGTGGTGTAATGGTCAAATGAATGATTATGGAGTTGATTCGTAAAAAAGATAACCCATTATCGCCGGACCATTACACTTTACATTATTAAAGATTTTATTAATTTTATTTTATTAATTTTATCTCTGGAACACCACTTTTTTTACCTAAATCTATTTTTGTTAATTCTGGATATTTTTTATGTAAATAATAAACAGATTTGAGAGCTTCCTCTTTTCTATTTTTACCTTCATCTTGCATACCACCTTTATTTTTATAATAATTAGTTTCTATACCAACATTATTAAATCTTAATACTTTACCATCCATAACCCAATGTTGTAATGTTCTTTCAGTATCCTCTTTTTCATCAATAGTTAGGACTAAATCTTGGTGATGCCTATTAATCATACCCCACATTGGACCAACAATAAAACGTAAATCAGTTGTTACTTTTTCAGTCATAAAATGCGAGTTGGCTAAAGGATAAACACCCCATAAAAATATATTTTTTTTTCGACACATTTCAAATGCTTTTTTTATAAATGTATCTAAATCTTCTATTGGTTTTAATGTTTTAGTTTTAGTTTTAGTATTAAGTTCAACTATTTTATCTATATCATCATCTATTTCAACAATAGGATAACCTTCTGGATAATAAGAATTTATATAATTACGCTGATTTTTTAATCCTTTTACACCTATTATTAATTTATTATATAAAAAATCAGGCACTTTTGATTTGTATAAATTATATTGGTCTCTATCTGAAACAAAAATGTTTATTAATTTAGAATTAATATTATGTTTGTGTAAAACTGCTAATGTTTTTACTTGAATTAGTTCTGGACGATTATAACTTGGTATAGCTATTATATATTTGTCTTTAAAGTCTTTAGAGTCTTTAGTGTCTTTTGTGTCTTTAGTATTTTTATAATTGTTATTGCCTTTCTTTGGTAATTGATTTATAGTTGATAAATTATTAGTATTTGTTACTGTTTCACTTGATGTTTTATTATTATTTTCTTTAGTTTCTTTAGTTTCTTTAGTTTCTTTATTTTTTTTATTTTCTTTATTTTCTTTATTATTTGATATAATCATATCTGGAATAACAATTTTATTTTTTAAAATATCATTTATATTAATAGTTTTACTATCTAATTTATTACTATTATTTACTATTTTTGGTGTTTTTAGTTGTAATGTTGCTTTTCGTTTAATATGTTTTTTAGTTTTAGATTTGCGTTGGGATTTAGTTTTAGATTTAACTTGTGTTTTAGATTTAGATTTGCGTTGGGATTTAGATTTAGATTTGCGTTGGGATTTAGTTTTAGATTTGCGTTGTGATTTAGATTTGCTTTGGGAGTGAGCTTTGGATTTAGATTTAGATTTGCTTTGGGATTTAACTTGTAATTTAGTTTTACGTTTAGTTGATTTTTTTAATAAATTTTTATAATATTTCTTTTTATATGTTTTTATTCCTATTTGTTTTTTATTCTTTTTTTGATTTTTATTTATTTTTTTAATAATATATGAAATACGTGATGATGTATGTGAATTTGTTTTTGGAATAAATTTATTTGTAATTTTAGTATTATCCATTATTATTAATTTATAATTGTTTATTATAGATAATAGATAAAATAAGTTTGAAATAATTAAATAATAATTTTAATATAATTGATAAAATAATAAATAATTGATAAAATAATAAAAAATTAAATAATGTTTAAAAAATAAGATTCATAATTATAATTATAGTTTATTATTTATAATTATATTTATTGTGAGTCGCTGTTAATTTCAAGGGGGCGACGATTGATATCGGGGTCAATAGTAGTTTGCATCCAGGGACTAACTTTAACTTGAGGGTTAAGAGGCTCACTACGGAGTTGGCGGTTAGCATTACGGAGGGTTTGACCTACGGTGTTAATACCAATATGGAAACCAGAGGTTAAGAAGTTTTGGTCAGCAAGACTACCTTGTCCAGAGGGACTAACTTGAGCCCAGAGAGAGTTAGCATCACGAGGAAGAAGATCAGCAGATGATAAAACATCCTTAGGGTAGCATTCAGAAGGAAGCTCATTCATTTGAGAACCAGTTTCTTCATTACCAAGAGATTGAGGTTGTTCGTTGGAACCAATTTCTTCACTACCTTGAACGGCGACATCCTCGGGAACATCTTCAAAATGATCTCTTTCTTGATGATTAGGGTGAGAATTAACATTTGCGAAATTTTCTATGTTATTCATCATAGGAGCATTAGAGTTTCTCATAGGATGGGTAGTAGTTGGCATATCATTAGCCATAAATAAATATCCAAGAGCAATTATTGCTAAGACAGCTAAAATAATAGGAACAGTTTGTGACATAGTCATAGTTATAAAATTAAATTAATATTTCTCTTTATTATATATATCTATATTATTTTTTTTAAAAATAATTACGAAAATATTTTTTATATATTAATATTGTAATCTATTTTATTTTTTAATTTTTTTTATAATTAATTTTTTTTTTAATTTTTATTTAATTAATTATTTAATATTTATTTAATTTTTTATTTTTTATTAATTTGATTAATTATTATTTAATTTATTTAATTTATTAATTATTATTTAATTTATTTGATTTATTTGATTTATTTAATTTATTTGATTTATTTGATTTATTTGATTTATTTGATTTATTTGATTTATTAATTATTATTTGATTAAATTATTAATTATTATTTTATTTATTTATTTGATTTATTTGATTTATTTGATTTATTTGATTTATTTGATTTATTTGATTTATTTGATTTATTTGATTTTTTTAATATTTATTATCTATAAAATTAAATTAAAAATGATTTGGTAAAATTAAAAAAATTAAAATTAATATAAGTGAAAATAATAAATTTATTTACGTTTAGTTGATTTTGTTTTAGTTGATTTAGCTTTAGTTGATTTTGTTTTAGTTGATTTAGCTTTAGTTGTTTTAGCTTTAGTTGTTTTAGCTTTAGTTGATTTAGCTTTAGTTGATTTAGCTTTAGTTGTTTTAGGTTTAGTTGATTTGGATTTTATTGATTTATAAGGAATTGTATGTTTTGGTATCATGAACCGTTCTGTTTTACCATTTTCCATTTCTGTGATTTCAATAAAAGGTTTAGTTGAATTATTTACAATTGCTTTACCTTCGCTATGTGTTTTACCATTTTCAGTAAAAGATGAATATGAACTACTCATAGATTTACTAAAAATGTGAGTATTTGGTGTTGATGATTTTCCTTTACTTGAAAGATGTTTATTTTTATAATGTTGAACTATTTTAGGAGAATTTAATTTCATAAGACGTGCTGGTAAATTGTTTTGAGATTTTCTAAAGCTATGTTTGGTTCTGGATAATCTATTTATAATATCAACAATACTTTTATGTTTAGTTGATTTGGAAGTTGATTTTGGAGTTGATTTGGAAGTTGATTTGGATTTACCTTTTTTACTTGGCATTGTTAAAAAATAGTTATTAATTATTATTAATATTAATATTATTATTAAAAGAGAAAAAAATAATGAACTATTGAGAATAAATATAAATTATTTTATGATTTGATATTTTTATTAGTTGATAATTTATTTTTTATTTTTGATATTTCTTTGAATGTCTTGAATAAAGTGTTTTTTTATTATTAGTTTTTAATTGTTTTTTAACTGTTTGAATACGATTTTGTTTTTTATGTTTCTTTGTTAATTCTTTCATATTGAATTTTTTAGGAGATTTTTTATTTTCAAAGCTTAATATTTTCTTAATAAAATTACGTTGTGGTCTTTTAGGTATATTTTTACTTGAATTTTTAGAACGTGAACCACCACTTGGATTTGCAGGTTGTTCTTTTAAATTTTCTTTTGGAACCATACCAAACTTTTTAGTGTTCATATTTATAACATTTGCCCAGTTTTCATCAATATCATTTATTAAATAAACTATATCACCTTCTTTTAATTCAAGATCAGTAGCATCTTCTGCTTCAAACTTAAAATTTGCTTTATAACTTTTAAGTTTTTCAACTGCTATTAAATAATTGCTTGCAACTTCCCCTTCTTCTCCTTTATTATTTTTAACCTTAAACCAATCATCACTATTTTTTTTTATTAAAGAAACTATTTCATTTTCTTTTACGGCGAGTTCATTTTTTTCTTCTGCCTCAAAATTAAATAATGCTTTATACAATTGTGGTTGTTCTGATGGTTCTGGTGTTGGTTTTGGTTCTGGTGATAATGGTGGTGTATTTGCTGGTTGTGGTGGTGTTGTATTTGCTGGTTGTGGTGGTGTTGTATTTGCTGGTAGTGTATTTGCTGGTGGTGTATTTGATGCTGGTGGTGTAGCTGGTGGTGGTGTAGCTGGTAGTGGTGTTGTTTCTGGTACTGGTGTTGATGGTGCTTTTCGCGGTGCTTTTTTTTTTACTGGTGGTGGTGGTGCGTTTTGCGGTGCTTTTTTTTTTACTGGTGGTGGTGGTGCTTTTCGCGATGACGGTAGTACTGATGGTGCTGTTGGTGCTGGTGCTTTTCGCGTTGGTGCTGGTGCTTTTCGCGTTGCTGTTGCTGGTGCTTTTTGTGGTGACGGTAGTTCTGATGGTGCTGGTGCTTTTGATGCTGCTATTGCTGTTGCTGCTGGTGGTAAAACTTTTTTACCTGGTGATGAGTTAGTTTGTGTTGTTGAAGAAATACTTTGAGCAAAGTCAAGAGTATCTTTTTCAGCACCACATATTAACTCCATTTTTGTCTTTGAATTATCATACTCTATTACATCATCATCTTTACTATCTCTAAATATTTTAATATTTGTAAACATAATAAATAATGATTTTTCAGAACTAACAGATTTAGTACTAGACTTTTCATTAGAAAGTTTAAATAAATCTAAATATCTGTACTTTTTATTTGTAGTATCAGTTGTTTTATCTGAAGTTGTATATCCTAGTGCCGTTAATTTTGATTCTGACCCTGCTAAGTCTTGTAATACTGATAATAATTTATAAGACTGCATATTACCAATATTAATTTTTTCTTTTAATTTAATACCAGGTATTGCTTCTGTATCAACTATATATTCACGAGCATTATTTAAGGGATTATTAGGAGAGTTCTCTATAAATTCAAATTTTTTATTTTTATCATTAGTTTCATTATAACCATCTGCATTTTCAATGTTATTATTGTATTTATCTATATTAAATGTATTTGAAAGAAAGAAGAATTTTAAATGTTCAAGATTTGTAACAATTGCTTCTCCTTGTTTTACAATAAATTTAATGTAATTAAAAATATGTATTATTAAATTGCCATAAAACAAATCTTCATTACTTGAATTTTTTAATAATTGACTTATTATAAAAATAATATATTTAATTAATGGATGTTTTTTATCAGGTTTATAATTAAATCTTTTAGAAGTTATACTAATTTCCTTTAATTTAGATGTATTAATATATTTTTCTTCTAAATCAAACATTGTAATGTCACATACTTCATTATTTATATTGTAAGATATTCCTTTTCTTAAAGATGGTTTATCTTTATCCATCACAAATTCTTTTAAATTAAAATCTTTAAATACAATACTAAAATTTTCTTCGTCAGTTTGTTCAAATAAGAATTCAAAATTTTTATAATCATTATATTTTATAGGGTAATTATTTAAGTTAAAATATAAATATGAATTATCATCAGGATCTTTTCTTAAAATAACATTTTGAATAAAGTAAAGACATATTGTTTTTATTAATTTTGGATTTAACATTTTAATTTTAGGTAAAAGTTCTACTTTTTGTGTTTTATCATATATACTTTTTATATCTATTTCAACATTGCCATTTAAAAATAAATTTAATTCTTCTGATATTTTTGATGTCATTGCAGTTTTATCTGGAATACCTTTATTTTTACAAATAAATAAATTAGATGTTCTTACCTCAGAACCTTGTAAAAATGAATCTTTAAATACTTTTTTTATAATTACATTTACATCATCAAAATTATGTTTTTCTATATTTGTATGATTATATAAATATAATGTTTCATGACTTTTATTAGTTTCTTCTGTTTTAAATATGTAAAAATACTTATTAAACTTTTCTAATAGGGCTTTATCAGTTTTAGCTTCAAGTTCTATGCCGTTTATTTCTATAGTTGGATCTTGTGTATTATCTGTTACCTTTGCATCTATGTAAGTAATTTTTGATTTATCAAAATATTTTAATACTTCATTCCCTAAAAGTTCAGTTCTAAGTCTTACTGTATTTTCTGACCCAGGCATATCAAAAAATATAATTTTATTTTTCTTACCATCACCTTTATTATTAGTTAAATTTATAGTAATTTGTAAAAAACTGCGACTACTACTATCATTATTTGGTGTAGCACAGATTCGTAATTCTTCTCTTCTATGTATTTCTAATTTATCTATTCTATTTTTAATTTCATCAAATAATCTATTTTTATTTTCAGCTGTTTTTAATATAGAATCATAATTTGAATTATATTTGCTATTAGTATCATATATTTTATTTTTTGATGTAGGACTTGTTGGTGGTACTGTTGGTGTTTTATTACCATAAAACAGTCTTATATTTAATGTGTCATCTTCTGTTTTTTTTTCATTTTGAATACCTAATGGATAAATGTCAACAAAATCTACACTTGTTACAAATTCAACATTATCTTTAATAAATTGTTCAAGTAATGATGGATCATATTTTTGTGATTGTAATGGATTTGTCTCTAGTTTATCTGATCTCATTTTATTACCTTCTAATAATGCATAAGTTTTACCTGAACCGGAAAAACCATAACCAAACAATACAACATTACCACCTAATTCTAATTTTTGCTTTAATAAATATTCAGGTTTATTAGTAGGAATAGATAATAAACCTTTATTTTTATTTGGTGCTTTATTATATTCTATCAATGGATTTTGAGAATAAGGGTCAATATCTGTAGAAGCTGTTAATGGTAAATAGTTTTCAGGTTTTTCATACATTTTGTATAGTCCAAATAAAACTTTATATATATCAAAATTATTATATTCTGGAGTATATATACCTGCAAAAGGTCCATATACTTTATTTGTGCCTGCTACTTCTCCATTTACTTGTGAACACCAGTTTCCAAAACTAAGTTTGCCTTCATCTTTTTTTAATTTTATAATATCATCATAATTATATCCTCCACTTTGTTCTAGTTGAGGTTGTGGTTTATTATAATCAAGTTTATTACGCATTTTAATATATTCTCTAACATTAAAGTTTTTAATCATTTCTTTCACGTTTGATTCGCCTGAAAATGGGTCTGGTTCATAGATTAAATAGTCTTTAATCTGTTCATATGTTGGTGCAGTATTGTGCGATCTTAATGGTTTAATTCGAACGATTACCATAGCTGCACCTAAAATGGTTTCATATATAATTCTAATATTATCGTGTATAAATTTTAAGTCAGCTATCATTTTTTCTGCATCATACTTTTCAATTAATATTGAATAAAATAATGTATTAGGTCCAGATATGATTTTATTAATTTCAAATTTTTCTTTTAATTGATTTAAATTCTCTACACTTAAATCTTTTATAAAATCTCTTAGTTCTGTACAAAGTGCGTCTGGTTCTTCGACCAACAATGATATTGCATACAAAAATTTAAATATATATAATAATCTGTCCTCATTTATTTCTGTATTTCCTTTACTAATATATTTAGTAATTGTATCTGTGATTCGTGTTGTTTTAATCACTGGGTCTACATCATTTTTAGCTGTTTTTATATTATTCCATACTGATGATAAAGGTAAAATGTATTTAAAATAATTTGGCTGTCCTGTTAAATCACTTTTAGATAGTTTATTAATAACAAAAATAATTTGTTTTGCAATTTGGGTTGTTATTTGTTGTATTATTTTCATATCAATATCTAAAACTGTTTTATCTGTTTGTTGTTGTTTTTGTATATATACCTCACCACCCGTAATTATATCTATATATTTTTGTAAATCAAAATCTCTAATATTTATCTCTTCGGTAATCTCATCTATTTTAGTTTGATTAGTATTAATCTTTTTTAAAGCATCAATAAAATAGTCTGGTAATGTTTTAATATATTCTTCATATAGTTTTATATATTTTTTACTTTCGTTTAGTAGTTTAGCAGCTGCAGCAGCTTGTTCTTCTGTAGCTTTTTTCTCAGCTAAGTCTGCTTTATCTTTATCAGCTTTATTTTTATCTTCCATTTCTTTATTTACACCAGTAATAAATAATTTTATCTCTTTATATTGTATATCTGTATATTCTACAGACTTTAAATCTAAATAAGTTTTAATTGCATTATCTTTTTTAGTTTTTATATCTGTATAGTTAGGATCACTTATCTTTCTTTGTAATTTAGTTAATAATTCATCTATTTCTAATTTTTGTAGTGTTTGTTTTTCTGCAAGAGTTTTAGCAGCTTCAATTTTAGCTGCAGCTTCAACCTTTTGTGCATCTGCAATAGCGTTTTCTACAATAGTAATAAATTCTTCTACATCTATAATTATTTTTGGTGTATATTTAGTATAATCATAACCTAAATAGGTAGAAATATTTGTTTTATTATTTACATCTTTTATATAATTTGCTTTTTCCTCTATTACCTTTAGTTTTTCTTTTAATTCATCAACTTTTTCTTTATGTGCAGTTTCCTTTGCAGTTTTTATAGCATTATTTACTTGTCCAATAAATGCTTCTATCTCTCTAATTTTTGCTTGATTATATTGGTCTATTGGTATTAGTGCATTCTTATCAATTTCATTTTTTAGGGGATTAGTATCTTCATAGACCGGATTATCAGGTTTTTGAAATGCTTTCAGTAGTGAATTTAGTCTATCATAGTCATTTTTTTGCTTGACTTTTGCTGCAATTTTTAAGTTTGCATCTGTAATAAATGCTTTGATTTCTTCATATTTATCTTTATCATATATTTTAACATCATTTTGATATTGTTCCATTTTTTTTTCATAAGTTTGATCTGTTTGATCTGAACTTGGATATTTTTCGTTCTTTATTTGACCAAAGTTTACATCGTTATATAACTTATTTAATTCATCAGTAATAGCAAGCTTTGCATCCTCTTGCAATTTTACACTTTCTGCAATTTTTTCTGTGTAAGCAGTGGTGCGTTCTTTCACCACATCACCCAAAAAATTTTTAAAAAACTCTAAAGCAGCTTTAGCTTTAGCTTTTTCTTCTTTGGTTAATTCAACTGAAGCATCTTCTGCCGCATTAACTAATGGTACAGCTGTAACATTAGCACCACCACCCATTACATTTATATAATCTAATACAGGCGCAAAGTCATCATCATTAGTTGCTTTTTCTTGCATCAATAATTTTATATTATTTGTTAATAAATCTGCAATTTCTTTAGCAGATTTATCATCCAAATCAGCAATCATTTGTGTTATTACTTTAGATTGTGTAGCATTATTTTTTTTTAAATTAATAGGTTTAGGTATTTGTTTCATGATTGATCTAATTGTGTTTTTCGACGATTCTGTTAATTTTTGTGTAATGACATTTTTTCTTGCTTCTAATTCTGTCTTTCTTGTTTTATCATCATCGATTATACCACTAGTAACGCCATCATTATATGCTTCTAGATTAAATTCTGCTTCTTTTTTAAATATTTTAGATTTTGTATAATTAGCTATATTACTAAAAATATCTTCATGAAGTCCTGGTCTTATTGTTACTAAATCTTCTTTTAATGTCTTAACAAATTCATCAACTTGTCTAGCTGCTTTAACAAATTTAGAACCTTTTATCGCATTCGTTTTTCTACTAGAATTAATATCATTATTAGTATAAGTTTTCATATCTTTTTCTGAATGATGAAGAACACTAGTTAAACCATATAAGTTAAAAGCATTAGCACCTTTTATTTTTTTTCTTATTGCAGCATTTTTTTCAGAAATGATATGCATTAATTTTTGTAATTTATCATCTTTTATAGCTTTTACTGAATCATTAGTATCATTAGTATCATTAGTATTATATAATGTTATAACTGCTTTTACTGCATTAGTAAGTATGATATTTGCTAGATTACCCTCAATTTTTCTTAAGGTATCTAACAATAGTCGTTTATCTTCTGCATCACCACCTTTGTCTTTGAATTTAATAGGTTTAGACGTAGCTGTAACTTCTGGTAATACTGGACGTATGTTATTCTTATCCATTGCTTTTACAGTTTCTATTAATGTAGCAATCTCTTTTGGTAAAGTTTTAATATTATCATCCAGATTGTCTAATTTATTTATAATATCTTGTAATCCTTCAATTCCATTATATGTTTCAAGATTTTTTCTAAGTTCTTTAATTTCTTTAGTTGCTGTTTCTTTTGTCCCGTTACTATAATTTTTTTCTAAAATAGTTATTATTTCTACTGATGAACGAGTTGGTATATTAGGTTCATTATTATATATTTTAGGGGACGTGGCATTTTTTGTATTAATAGATGCTTCTGGTGATGCTGGTATTTGTGGTGATGCTCCTTCTATTTGGGTTGATGCTTCTGGTGGTTGTAGTGCTTGTAGTGGTTGTGGTGATGATGCGTCTAGTGGTATTTGTGATGCTGCTTCTGGTGTTGCTATTGGTGATGCTGCTGCTGGTGTAGCTGATGTATTTACTGGTAAACCTAAATTATGTACTTTTTTACTTTTTTCTATTTTGTTAAGTAATATATTACTTAAAGTATCAACACTACCAGCATCACCAGCAGGACCAGCAGCACCACCAGCCATATTTGGTTTCATAACATTATCTTGACTCTTTATTAATTCACCAACTTTTTCAAATACATCAATAAGATTATTTTCACCAATTTCATTAATATCAAAATTGTATCTTTTATATAACGATAAAATAAATAACAAAACCGCGACTTGTTTAGCTAACATATCCATATAATAAAATATGATATTATTGATATATACAACTTCTAAATGTTTAATCATAAACAGAACTTGTAAATCATAACATCTATATATGACTTGTTGTAAATGTTCTTTATCGTTAATAGGATGGTCTTGTGGTCCTCCTAATTCATCTAATTTGTTTTTAAAATATTGATCTATCTTCTCAGGTTCATGGTCGGGGTCAAAATCTGTCCATCTTTTATCTAGGGTGCCATCTGGTGTTAGTGGCACAGGTTTATCCGTTGCAGTCATGGTAGTTATTTTACTTCCTAATTTTATTTTTTCTTTATATTTTTCAATTAATATTTCTATACGATAACGTTTATCAATAGAATTTTTACTAGTATCGCGATCGCCAAGTATACTACTCAATGAAGCAAAATTATCATCTTGTATTTCTTTTATATATTGTAATGTATTAAAACTTGCTACACTATCAATATAATATCGAATCATATTAAATGTTCCTTTAGTTTCTAAAGTTTTAACGGTGCATCTTGATAAAATATCTGCTATATGTTGATATTTATCATTAGAATTAGTGTCTTCTGGATTTGCTATGTTTAAATTTTCAAAATATAGTTCATTACCAATTTTTCTTAAAGTCATTAATAATTGATCGTTGAATTCTTTATTTTTATAATAAATAGTTTTATTATCTCCAATTCTATTAAACATACCACTTATTTTAGGTTCTATTTTAATTATATATTTATGTAAATTAGGGATAGTTATGGTTGTTATATTTTCAAAAGTGTCATCTATCACTGCTATTTTTATTTTAGTGCTTAAAGTTACTTTAATATGTTCTTTTAAATAATCTAGTTCAATGGTGCCAGTATACTGTGTATTATTTATAGTTAATGTAATAGTTTTTTTGTCACCTACTTTAAACATATAATCTCTAAAATTTAATAAATTTTCACCAAATTTTATATAAAATGGTTTAATTTCTTTTGTTAAATGTGTTAATAATTCTTGTATTGTAACATCTTTTTGTTTTGTAGGAGTTGTAGAATCATCATCAATTAAATAAACATTTTTGCCAAAATCTGACAGTTTTTTTTGTGTATTTTCACTAAATAATTGTTGTGAATCTTTATTTTTTTCTAGATTCATGAATTGAATTCTAGTAAGACCTGTTAGAGTAGGAACTGTACCAGCAATAGGTGTGATTACAGATGATTTACCTTCAAAAATAGCATTTGCCATAGTAATTATGCTTGTATCATATGTATTATACTTATTAATATCTGTTATTAAAGGTTTAAGTTTAACATCAAGTGAATCATCTTTGCGATTTATATACATAGTTGGTGATGTTAATTTATTGATTTGTTCACACATTGTTTTATTATATTTAAGTAAATCACTTAATTTTACCATCATTTCATAAATTAAAATATGCTTATTTATATAAAAAATTTGCAAATCTTCACATTTTATTAAATAGTTTCTAACTTCTTTGGAAGTCATACTAGGAGTGCTTACAGGTGTAAATTCTTTGTTTATTGTAAATAATGTTTTTTGGTCAAATGGGTTAGATGCATTCTTTAATGTTTCCCAATGTTTATAATATTTGCGTTTTTCAACAATATCATTATTTGCATTTTTGTCATTATTAGTAGTAATTTTTTCAATATCACCAGATGCAGGATTTGTTATATCATTTTCTAAAAAAGATTTTAACTTTGTTTTAATTGTTTTTTTATTATTATTATTTGATAAATCATAAAGTTTTGGTGCTTTAAGAGTGCCATCACCACCTGAAAGTTCAGTGATTTTTTTATTTAATAAAATAGCACTATACATATCTATATAAGATTCCGGAGTAACATGAAATGAATAATAAAATTTTTGAAAGCCTTTAAGGAGGACCTTTCCTTTATCTAATTCATCATTATTTATCATTCCTGTAATAAATCTATCATATGCAGTTTGTAGTTTAGTTTTATCTTCATTAGTTGTTATATCATCAGTTGTTATATCATTTATAAACTTCTCAATATATTTATCGATATTAAATAAATAAAGTTTAGATTTTATAAAGATGACTTTATTATTAGCTTCATCTGTAATTGATGTAATAATATCTTCGATGTTAATAGAAGTTGGTTGGTCAAAATTCTCATAAGCTCTGTTAAATTTTTTATGGACAAAAAAATTAAATATTCTTACAAAGTAATTATTTTCTTCTTCATCATTATAAATTTCTTTTAAAAGATTGTTTTTAGATACATTTTCTAAAACATCTGCAATATCTTCATCTTTTGAAAATAATCTGGAGGGGATAAATAGTTCAATATCATTAGATATTGTTTTTTTTCCTTTTACAGTTTGTTCTTTATAGAGAGTTGTTTTATTATCTAATGGTTTATATGAACCTATTCCTGGAGCATTTTTTATTGCAGCTTTTAAATTATTTTTTGCTGTCTTTGTGGCTGCTGTAGCTTTTTCTGCGACTATGGCATCTGTTAATGCACCACCGTCTAGCTCTTTGGGTCCTTTTATATCTTTCGTAACTACTATGTCTAGTCGTGCAAGTGTTTTGTATTTTTCAACTTCATTTTTCATTGCTTGTTTATATAAATTTGCTTGTGTTTCATATGCAAATTTTTCTTTATCTGTGGCATTGGATTGTACAACTACATTTTTTGATGAGGAATTTCTTGCTTGTTCTAAAATATTTGAACTTTGTAATGCTGTTTGTGTTGATTCAGATCTAAACTCTGGTATTAAATCACTAAATTTTATTTCAGTTAGTTTTGTTTTTAAATCACTATCCACTAATTCCTCTATTTTTATATTAATTAAGTTCTTTATTTTTTTTATTTTATCATTAAATGGGGTAGTTATATATACATTAGTTTTATTAATATTTTCAGCAATTTGTAATATATCTGCGTTCATCTTTCGCAGTAATTCTTCTGTAATTTTTATCTTTGTATCATTAATTTTACTTTGTAAAGAGTTAAAATAGTCATTCATTTTAGTAATGATTGTGTTAAAATACCTATCTATATGTTGTTTTTGTAATATTTTTATTAAATCATTTTTAAGATCACCACCACCGCCAATCATATCACTACTAATGCTACTAATGCTACTAATGCTACTATCGCTACTATTGCTACTTTCATCTTCCTCTAAATTCATTGTTTTAAATCCTCCATTACTTTCATATCTATTTTTTGATTCATGTTCGCTATAGTTAATCTTTCTAAGTTTAGATTTACCATTATTACTTTGTTTAGTTTTGCTTCTTTTATACATTTTAATGTATGTAATATTATTGTATTATTTATATTAAAAATAAAAGAATGTTATATTTTTATATTTTGATATATTATTATTTGTTTTATATTATAAATTATAAATATTATTTTTTTTATATTATAAATTATAAATATTATTTTTTTAAGAAAAAACTTTAAATTAAATAAAGAAATAAATAAAAAGAAAAAAACAATTAATTTAAGATTTAAGATTTAAGATTTAAGATTTAAGATTTAAAAAATGGTTTATCAGCCCAAGCAATACTTGTTTCTGTGTTAGACATTTGATAATTACTGTTAGCAACTTGGGGAAGGTGTTCTCCAAAAGGCATTTTAAGAGGATCTATACGATTAAATTTTGTAATATTAGTTGTAACTGAGTTATCACCACGAACATCATGAATGACAATATTACCATAGCCACGGCTATAGTTAATTTTTTGTGTAGTGTAAGGTAAATCACAAACACTGGCATATTTTCCCATATTTTGAACGTTCATTTTATAGATTAGTTATAATTAGTTATAATTTATTGTAATTTATTAATTATTTTTTATAAAACTTTTATTTGTTTATTATTATAGTTATAATATATTTTTCTTGGAAGAATAAAATATAAATAATTTAAATAATTAAAATATAAATAATTAAAATATAA
>Ga0307488_10002407_pt1 | contig 15850 bp, 13 predicted proteins | sample SB02metaG_FD_202248 | JGI IMG/M metagenome (GOLD analysis project Ga0307488, IMG submission 202248) | Sea-ice brine microbial communities from Beaufort Sea near Barrow, Alaska, United States - SB 0.2 | ecosystem: Environmental > Aquatic > Marine > Coastal | place: USA: Alaska | collected... | reverse complement strand
ATGGAGCGGACGCTGTGAAGTTACAAACTTTTACAGCTGATACTATGACTCTAAAATCAAATAAAAAAATTTTTAAAATTAAAAGTGGACTTTGGAAGGGTTATAAACTTTGGGATTTATACAATAAAGCACGAACACCTTTAGAGTGGCACTCTAAACTTTTTAAATATGCAAAATCTATTGGGATAAAGATTTTTAGTACGCCATTTGATGAAACAGCTGTAGATTTTTTAGAAAACCTAAATTGCCCGATCTATAAAGTTGCTTCTTTTGAAATGACAGATTTAAATTTAGTAAAAAAAATTGCAAAAACTAATAAACCAATGATTATTTCTACAGGTATGGCTTCGCTTGATGAGATTAAAGAAACATATCAAGTTGCAAAAAAAAATGGATCCGGGGATATAACTTTGCTTTATTGTGTGAGTAACTACCCTTCGTCGCTAAATGATTTTAGTCTTAACAATATAAAAATTCTAAAAAAAAAATTTAATTGTAAAGTTGGTCTGTCAGATCACTCTAAAGATAATAGAGTTGCCATTTCTAGCATTGCTTATGGAGCAGAAGTTGTTGAAAAACATATAGCATTAGAAAATCAAAAGAAAGGTTTAGATATTGAATTTTCGCTAAAAGGAAAAGAAATAAAACAATTTAGGGAAGATATCAATGTTGCGTTCAATTTAATTGGAAAATCTACTTTCTACAGAAAAAAAAATGAAAATAACTCTAAAATTTTTAGAAGATCAATTTTTTCTATAAAAAGTATAAAAAAAGGTGAAAAATTTTCAAAGGACAATATTAGAGTAGTTAGGCCTGGATATGGAGTTCCTCCAAAATATTATAATTTAATTTTAAATAAAAAATCTCCCTTTGGTATTTCAAGTGAAAGTCCTATTAGCGATAAGATATTAAATAAAATTAAGTAGTGTTATAAAGTAATCTTATGAATATTAAAAATAATAAAAATATTAAAAAAGGCTTAAAGCTAGTGTCTCAAATACAAAGTATTAGATCAAATAATAATAAAAATTGGATGGATCTTCTAAGATTGTCCTTGAAATTAGATTTTAAAACAACCTCAAAAATTTTAAAAGAAATTTGTAAAGATGACAAAAGAATATCTGCAATTGCAAAAAAAATTTACAGTTTAAAATAAGTTATTTTATAATTTAAATTAACTTAACTTATAAATTTATTTAAATTAGGTTTAAAATAATCAGGCCCTTTCATGACTTTTCCATTTTCACTATAAATAGGCTTTCCATCAGATCCGAGTTTGCTCATATTAGATTTTTGCACTTCGTCAAAACATTTATCAAGATCGATGCCGAACGCATGACCAGCTCCATAAGTAACATATAAAATGTCAGTAAGTGCATCTGCTACTTCTTTTAAATCTTTCTCTTTAATCGCTTGCTTTAACTCTTCAAGTTCCTCTTTAATAAGTTCGTATCTTAGTTGAACTGTTTTTTCGTTAGGGAATTCAGCTTTGCTTTTAACTTCTTGACCAAAAGTTTGCATAAATTTTTTAACACTTTGAAAATTGCTCATATTTGCTCCATATCGAGTTTGATTTGTTTTGATTGAACATATATTATAATTTCAAATCATTCATGAAATATAGAACAGAATTTGATAGTATAGGAAAAATTAAAGTAGATAATGATAAGTATTGGGGGGCATCTACAGAAAGATCAAAAAAGTATTTTGATATTGGAGATTTTTTAGTTCGACCAATTGTTATTCATTCAATAGCTATCATTAAAAAAGCGGCATCGATTGTTAACGCAAAGAATAAAGATTTAGATAAAAAAATCAGCGGATACATTATTAAAGCGTCCGACGAGGTTGCAAAGGGTAAACTGGATAGTCATTTTCCTTTAAAGGTATGGCAAACTGGCTCTGGCACTCAAACAAATATGAATGTTAATGAGGTGATAGCTAATAGAGCTATTCAAATGATGGGGGGTAAATTAGGAAGCAAAAAGCCTGTACACCCTAATGATCATGTAAATAAATCTCAGTCTACAAATGATGTTTTTCCATCTGCAATGCATATTTCTATAGCGATTAAAACTAGAGATAAGTTACTACCATCTCTAAAACTTTTAGAAAAAGAGTTAGGAAAAAAAGTTAAAGAATTCAATAAAATAGTAAAATTAGGAAGAACTCACTTACAAGATGCAACTCCTCTAACTTTAGGGCAGGAATTTTCTGGTTATCAATTTCAGTTGAAAGAATCCATTAAAAGAATTGAAATAGCTTTGAAAGAAATTTATTTTCTTGCTCAAGGCGGAACTGCTGTGGGTACCGGTCTTAATACAAAAAAAAACTTTGATAAAAAAGTAATTAAGGAAATTAGTAAAATTACAAAGTTGCCTTTTAAAGTATCACCAAACAAATTTGCAGCATTAGCAACTCATGATCCTATAGTGAATTTTTCAGGCACTATGAATACTGCTGCCGTCTGTTTAATGAAAATTGCAAACGATATTAGATTTTTAGGCTCAGGGCCTAGAGCTGGCTACGGAGAATTGATATTGCCTTCTAATGAACCTGGTTCTTCAATAATGCCAGGGAAGGTAAATCCGACTCAGTCTGAAGCTGTAACAATGGTTTGCGTTAAAGTAATAGGTAACCATAATGGAATTACTATGGCTGGATCTCATGGTCACTTTGAGTTAAATGTGTTTAAGCCCTTAATCATACACAACATTTTACAATCAATTGAAATCATGGCTGATTCAGCAAAAACGTTTGCTCTTTATTGCGTTAAAGGAATTAAAGCAGACAAAAAAAGAATTAAATATTTATTAGAAAATTCTCTTATGCTTGTAACTGCCCTTGCTCCAAAAATTGGATACGACAAGGCTGCAAAGATAGCAAAAGACGCTCACAAAAACGGCACAACTCTAAAACAAGAGGTTATTAAATCAGGGATTATTAATGAAAGAGAATACGATAAAATAATGAATCCTATGTTGATGACTAGGCCGAAGTAACTTATTTTTCAAAATTTTTAAAAAAGTTATTCATTTTTGCCTTATTAAAGATATTCTTCAGTGACTTTTGAACTACTTCGTTTTTAAACTTTTCCTCAACAAATTTTATTTTTTCTACGCCGTAATTTTTTTTATCAAATAATATTTTCTCAAAAAATACTTTTGAGGTTGATGGTGTCATGAAGCCAGATATTTTCAGCTCTTTAGAAGGACTCTTTCTATATTGAATAGTTTTTAATATGTTAAAATGAATTTTTCCTTTTTTTCCAAATTTAGAAATTCTGGCGTCAAAGTATATTGAATTGTTTTCACCTATTTTAAAGTTTTTAAATAAGATTTCTCCATTTGCAGATATTATATTACCTTGAAATATCTTTTTAAAAATAAAAGAACCATTAATTTTTTTTATTAATTTTAATTTTTGGACATCATCAGAAAAGAATTCTTTTTGAATTGCAGGGAATAAATCTTCTATATTAAAAATTTTTGGTTTAAAAGTTAAGTTAAGGAAAAAATTTGGTTTCAGTTCTATTTCACCATTAAATAATGAATTTATTAAACTATTTCTAACGTATCCTTTGTTTATTTTTATATTTTTTTCTTTTGTAAAATTAAACTGAAAAAAATTATTTAGCACTTCAAAATTAACCACGCCGTCAAAAAAACCAAGACTGTTTCTATTCTTTAAAAAAATACTACTTAAAATATCAAGTTTTGGAATTTTGACTGTTATATTACTGCCCTCTCCTAATTTACCATCTATTAAAAAAATAATTTTATGATTTAAGAAAACTCCATTCATATTTAATCGATGATGATTATTAATAAGACTTATTTCTGTCTTGCTATCATTGATTTCAAACAATGGCTTATTATTTTTAACTAAAATAAGATTATTTTTTTTTAATAAAATTTTTAATTTACTTTTTTTAAAATAATTTAATAATTGATTTATACTATAAATGTTAATTTTAGTTGATCCACCTTTTATTATAATTTTATTATAATAAAGTTTTTTATAATTTAAAACATTGCTCAGGTTAAGAATTATTTCTATTTCACTCCCGTCAATTTCTAAAATATTCTCTTTAAGGTTTATGTCGCTACCAAATACTTGGAGTCTTGGTGTTGGGAATACTTTGTAAGTAATTTTTGATATATTTTTAATATTAATATTGTTATTTGTTTTAAAACTTTCTTCTATTAGTTGAGGAGAATAATTAAAAAAATTTGGTATAAAAAAATAAGAAAAAAAAATAGCAACTAAGGAAACAAGTAAATAAAAAACAATCTGATAAATACTTTTTTTTTTGTAAAAAAAATTAAATTTTTTAATCATTTATAATGTTTAAATAAGTAGTATATAGTTGATCAATATAATTATGGATTCTATAAATAAATTAATAGAGAATTTAAACAAGGAGCAAAAAGAAGCCGTATTAAGCACAGAAGGACCAAACTTAATAGTAGCTGGTGCTGGCTCTGGCAAAACAAGAGTTCTGACAACAAGATTGGCACATATTATAAATTCAAAAAAAGCATGGCCAAATCAAATATTGTGCGTAACTTTTACAAATAAAGCAGCAAAAGAGATGCAAAATAGAGTGCTCAACTATGTGAGTGAAAAATCAACAGCAGTTCCGTGGCTTGGTACCTTTCACGCTATTAGTGTTAAATTTTTGAGAAGGCACGCAGAGGCAATCGGTTTAAAAGGAAATTTTACTATTCTAGATACTGATGATCAAAAAAAATTAGTTAGAAATATTTGCAAAGCTGAGGACATAGACGCAAAAAAAATTACACCTCGGTTTATTCTTTCTTTTATAGATAAATGGAAAAATAAAGGGTTACTGCCAGAGGATATAAAAGAAGATAAATTTACTGGCTTAGAAAAATCTATTTTTAAAGTTTATAAAATTTATCAAACTAAAATTAGAGAACTTAACGCATGTGATTTCGGTGATCTTATATTGTATTGTGTTAAATTGTTTGAAAATCACCCAGATATTAAAAAAATCTATAATAATAATTTTAAATATATTTTAGTTGATGAATTTCAAGATACTAATTTTATTCAAAATAAATGGTTAAATCTTTTAGTTAATGAACAAAAAAATATTTGTTGTGTCGGCGATGATGATCAATCAATTTATAGTTGGAGAGGAGCAGAAATAAAAAACTTTTTAACATTTGATCATATTTATAAAGATTGTAAAGTTTTTAAATTAGAACAAAATTACAGATCTACTAAAAATATTTTAGAAACTGCATCAACTTTAATTTCACACAATAAAGGCAGGGTTGAAAAAAAACTTTGGTCTTCTGCTCAACAAGGAGAAAAAGTTAAACTTAATTGTTATCAAACGGGTCGTGAAGAGGCAGAGAATATCAGTGACATTGCCGAAAATAAATTAAAAAAAAAATATTCTTTAAATAATGTTGCTATTTTAGTTAGAGCTATTTATCAGACAAGAGAATTTGAAGAAAGATTTCTTAAAGTAGGATTAGGTTATAGGGTTTTAGGTGGAACCAGGTTTTACGAAAGAGCTGAAATAAAAGATGCTGTAGCATATTTAAGAATTATAAATCAAAAGTATGATGATTTAGCTTTAGAAAGAGTAATTGAAAACCCTAAAAGAGGTGTTGGTGAAAGTACTCTTAATCAATTGTATAGTTTTGGTAATCAAAATAAATTGTGTCTTGAAGATTCTATCAAAAAAAAATTAGAAAATGATAGTTTAAAACCTAAAATTAAGACAAGTTTATTTCAGTTAACAAAAATGATTGATAAGTGGAGAATAGATGCAACAACTAATAAACATTATGACCTTTTAAAAATTGCACTAGATGAATCGGGCTATTCTGAAATGCTTAAAAATAAAAAAGACTTCGAGAATGAAAGTAGACTTGATAATATAAAAGAACTTCTCAGGGCCATGCATGAGTATGACAATTTGCAATCTTTTTTAGAGCACGTTGCGCTTGCCACATCTATTGATAAGGAATGGGAAGGAGAAAAAATTAATTTAATGACTATGCATGCAGCTAAAGGGCTAGAATTTGATGTTGTTTTTTTACCTGGATGGGAAGAGGGTTTGTTTCCTCATCAAAAATCTTTGGAAGAAAAAGGAGATTTAGCATTAGAAGAGGAAAGAAGACTTGCGTACGTGGGAATAACAAGGGCCAAAATAGAAGCCTATTTGTCCTTTGCAATGAAAAGATCGTATCATGGAGAATGGATGGATGCCTTGCCTTCAAGATTTATAAATGAAATTCCAGATGAAAATATAGAGAAGAATGAGATAGAGGTGGCATCAGAATTTAAAAATGACTTCGAGTTTAATCAAGATATTGATACAGATTTTAATAGTGAGTATAAAAGCCCAGGCTGGGAAAGATTTAAAAAAAATAAAATGTTAAAATGGAAAAAATAGCAAAACTAAGAAAACTTTTTAAAACCTTCAATCTAGATGGTTACATAATACCAAAAAATAATAACTTTTTTGGTGAATATGTATCTACCTATGAAGATAATTTAAAATATATCTCTAATTTCACAGGCTCTGCTGGTTTTGCCGTTATTCTAAAAAATAAAAATTATATGTTTGTAGATGGCAGGTACACTATTCAAGCAGAGATTCAGTGTGGGAGACAATTTCAAATCTGTACTATTCCCAAAGAATACCCTTTTAATTTTTTTAAAAAAAAAAATTTAAATTTAGGATTTGACCCAAAACTTCATACAGAAAATTCATTAAACAGACTTTTTGGAAATAAATTTATAAAGCTGAAACACGTTAACGAAAATTTAATTGATCTATTGTGGAATAGAAATAAGAGCTCAAATATAAAACCTTTCTATCAAATTAAAGACAAAGATGCTGGATTAAAAGTTGAACAAAAATTAGCTAGATTAGTAAAATTAATTAAGCACAATAAAGTTGATTTCTTGTTTACTACTGCTCCTGAAAACGTCGCTTGGCTGCTGAATATAAGGGGTGAAGATACTATGTACTCTCCTCTACCTAACGCACATATTATAATTTATAAAACTGGAAAAGTATTATTATTTTGTAATTTAAAAAAAATTAATAAACTTTTAAAGAATAGAATAAATAAAAATATAAAAGTTTATGATTTTGATTTACTTCCAAATTTTATTTTAAATTTATCTAATAATAAAGTGTTAATAGATGCCTTAACTTGCTCTATTTTCTATAAATCAATAATTAAAAAAAATAATTTAATTCTAGAAAAGCAAGACCCAATATATTATTTAAAATCTTTAAAAAATAAAACTGAAATAAAAAATTCTATAAAATCCCATATTTATGACGGTGCAGCATTAACTAAATTTATATTTTGGTTGAAAAGTAATTTTAAAAATAAAAAAATAACTGAAATGTCAGCGCAAGAAAAATTATTAAAATTTAGAAAAAAAAACAAAACATTTTATGATTTAAGCTTTCCGACAATATCTGGGTCTGGGCCTAATAGTGCAATAATTCATTATAAAGCTGACAAGAAAAGCAATCGCTTACTGAGAAAAGGTGATGTGTATCTGGTGGATTCAGGAGGACAGTATTTATATGGAACCACAGATGTAACAAGAACTTTATCACTTGATGTTTATAATCATAAAATCAAAAATATTTTTACTAGAGTTTTAAAAGGACATATTGCTGTATCTTCATTCAAGCTTAATAAGAATTCTTATGGAGATAAGATCGACAAAACGGCTAGAAAATTTTTAAAAGATGTAAATTTAGACTATCCTCACGGCACAGGTCATGGTGTCGGTTATTTTTCAAATGTTCATGAAGGGCCACAAGCTATTTCTAAAGGAAATAAAGTTAAATTTAGAGAAGGTATGATTACCTCAAATGAACCAGGTTATTATAAAAAAAATCACTTCGGTATAAGAATTGAAAATTTAGTTTATGTAAAAAAAACTAAAGATAAATTAAAATTTGAAGACTTAACTTTAGTGCCTATAGATAAGACGTTAATAGAAAAAAAACTATTAACTTCTTTTGAAAAATACTGGTTAAATAAATATCATCAAAGAGTATTTGTTTGTTTAAAAAAATTTATGAACAGGTTGGAATTAAATCAGCTTAAACAAGCTTGTTCAGATATTTAGTAGTTTATACCAGTCATCTTCAGAGATAATTTTTACTCTAATTTCTTTTGCTTTTCCAATTTTTGATTTTGTAGGTTTGCTATTTCCTATAACTAATATGTTTAATTTATTTGAAATATTTCCAAGTACTTTTCCACCATTTTCTTCTACTAAAGATTTTGCTTCTGATCGGCTAATTTTTTCAAATCCACCTGTAAACATAATAGTCTTGCCACTTAATTTACCGTCTTTATTTACAGCTTTAGAGTTTTCTATATTTAAATTATTAATTAGAGTAGATACAATTTCGTTATTTGTTTTGTTTGAAAAAAATTCTTTTAAAGAATTTAATTGAGCTAATCCAATCCCGTCTAGTTCGCTAATATTTTTCAATAAATTTTCCTGTTTAGAAGAATTAAAAAGTTCAAGTAATTTTGAAATATTTTTAAAAAAATTACCTAAAAGTTTTGCGTTTTCTTGCCCAATATGTCTTATGCCAAGCGAATAAATAAATTTATCTAGTAAAATATTTGAAGATTTATTTATTGCATTTTTTAAATTTTTTACTGATAGCTCGCCCCAGCCTTCTAAGTTCTCTATTTTTTTATAATCCAAATTAAAAATGTCTGAAGGTTTCTTAACTAATTTTAGGTCCCAGAATTGATCTATAACTTTTTTACCCAATCCATCAATATTAAACGCGTCCTTTGAAACAAAATGTTTCAATTTTTCTTTCGCAATAAATTGACAATTATATTTTTTGTCTAGACACCTTCTTACAGCATCTATTTTCTTGGTATTGGTATTCATTTCTTTAATAGTTTCGGACCCACAGAGACATTTAGTTGGAAAAATAAATTTTTTTGAATATTTATCTCTCTTGCTTAAATCTACGGATACAACTTGAGGAATTACATCACCAGCTCTTTGGATAGAAACAAAGTCTCCTATTCTAATATCTTTTCTAGCAATTTCTTCTTCATTATGTAGCGTGGCGTTAGAAACAACCACTCCTCCTACCGTTACTGGCTCAACTTTAGCAACAGGCGTTAAGGCACCTGTTCTACCTATTTGAATAACAATATCATTAATTTTTGTGACAGCTTTAACTGATGAAAATTTATAGGCAATTGCCCATCTTGGAGAATTTGATGTGTTGCCTAATCTTGTTTGTAAAAGAATATCATCAATTTTTATAACAAGGCCATCAATATCGTAGTCAAGGGTTGATCTAATTTTTTCAATTTTATTATATTGATCGTTAATTTCTTTAATGTTTTTGGCTAAAAAATTATAAGGATTAGTTTTAAATCCCCATTCATTTATTTTTTTTAAAAATTCTGATTGTTTTTTGAAAATAAAAGGCTCTACTTCTCCAAAACCATAAGCTAAAAATTTTAGTGGAATTTTTGCAGTACTGGTAGATTCTTTTTGTCTTAGTGATCCACCTGCTGCATTTCTAGGATTTGCAAACTTGTCCTTTATTTTCTCAAAATCTTTTTTTCCTATATAAACTTCACCTCTTACTTCAAGATTTTTTGGTACGTCTTTTGATCTAATGCTACGAGGTATTTGTTTTATAGTTTTTAGGTTTTCAAGAATATCTTCACCGACCTCACCATCTCCTCTTGATAATCCTCTAACTAGTATTCCATTTTTATATGTTAAAGATGCTGAAATTCCATCAATTTTAGGCTCTAAGGAAAAGGATAAGTTTAAATTTTTATTGTTTAAATAATTATTAATTTTTTTTTCAAAATCCTTTATATCATTATTTTCAAATGCATTAGCAAGGGATAGCATGGGTTTTGAGTGTTTTATTTTGTTAAATTTTGAAGAAGGTTTAAATCCAATCTTATTATTAATTGATCCATATTTTTTCAAAATTAAATTATTTTTTTCTAATTCTAGAGTTTCTTTTTTTAATTCATCATATTTTTGATCTGAAATTACAGGAGCATCCTTATCGTAGTAAGATTTATTATATTTTTCTATTAATCTTACTTTTTGGAGATAATTTTTAATTATGTTGTCTTCTTTGTTGGGCATTTTTTTAGCCAAGAATTTTTTTAATTGTTCTTTTTATTAATCCATCATCTTTTTTAATTTCAGATTTTTTAGGTAATTTGTAAGACTTATTTAAAATTTTGTAAGTTTGCGCATACCATTCGCTTGTATTATAATTATACCCTAAAATTGCTGCAGCTGCTTTTGCTTCTTCTAATAAACCAACTCTATAATAAACTTCTACCAATCGATGCAAAGCTTCTTCAATAAAAATAGTTTCAGAGTAGTCTTTAATGATCACTTTTAGTCTATTGATGGCCGGTATCCACTTTTGAGTAGTTATATAATATTTTACAATATACATTTCTTTTGCTGCGAGTTGATTGTTTACTAAATCTAATTTGAACTTTAAATCTATCGCATAATCAGTATCTGGAAAATTTTTTAAGTAAAATTGTATTTTTTCTTTAGCTTTTAGGAGTGGTTCAATATCTTTTCTTTCATCTAAGATTTGCTCGTACAAAGTAATTGCAAGCAAGTAATGAGCATAAGCTACATTTTTATTTGCGGGATATTGGCTTATAAAGCGTTCTAAATTTGCAGTAGCTTCTGGGTAAAAATTTATTAAATAAAGACAATAGCTAGACATCAGTGAAGCTTTTGCAGAAAATTCTATTTTAGGTAAAATTGCTTCGGCTTCAGAAAACTTTCTAGAAGCATACAAAAAGTTCTCAGCCTCCAATTCATCTACAGCCTCTTTGTAAATTTCAAAAGATCTATCTTTGCTTGCAGGTATATTTGATACTGGCTCTTCTTTAGAGCATGAGCTAATCAGGAAAATTATTAAAAATGAATAAATTAATTTATGATACATTGAGATACTCATATCAAATTAAATTAACTAGGTAAATTTTAAAGGGCTTAAGCGTTAACTGCTATCTTACTTACTGTTGTATTAAAATACGACTTTATAGACTCAGATTCTTTTATTTCAATTATTGAATAATTTGATCTATCTTTTAAGAAAGTTCTTAGAAACAAATTGCTTAGGTTGTGACCACCTTGTATGCAATTTACACTTCCTAAAATTCTGTAGCCAGATAATAAAAAATCACCTGCTAAATCTAAAATCTTATGATTTACAAATTCTTTATTATTTCTTAGTCCTGTAGTATTTAAAATTTCATCATTTTTTACAACTATCGCGTTTTCTAAAGATCCACCTTTGGCTAAGCCTATCTTTTTTATTTTTTCTACATCTTCAAACAAACAAAATGTTCTTGATGAATAAACATTTGATAAATCTTTATCAGAAAAATTAATTATATTTCTTTGTTTGCCAATTACATTGTTAGAGTAAACTAATTGAAAATCAATTTTTAGACTATTTTCATTTGGTTCTATGGAAATAAATTTTTCATTTTCATTAAACTCAAATTTTTTTAAAATTTTTAGATATTTTCTTTTTTTTTTCTGATCAATAGTTCCAATTTTTAAAATAGTTTCAACAAATTCCTTGGATGATCCATCCATGATTGGAACTTCGGGAGCATCAATTTCTATCAATGCATTATCGATGCCTGTGATATAAAGAGCTGCTAATAAGTGTTCAACTGTTGATACGACTACATTAGAATCATTTTGAATTGTAGTACAAAGCTTAGCTGAAGAAACATTTTCAAAGTTAGCTTTTACAATATTGTTTTGTACAAGATCAGTTCTTTTAAAGACTATTCCACAGTTTTCATCTGCAGGAATTACTTTAACTACACTTTCTAGTCCACTGTGTAATCCTATACCTTTGAATTCTATTTGTTTTGAAATTGTTTTCTGAAATATATCGAGCATTCATACACTTATACAAAACAATGTTCATGTAGCTAAAACAACTAATGTTTCAAAAAAATACAAAGATTTAGCTAAACAACCTAGAAAAAAAACTTGAAATTAATGACTCTTTTTTGTGGGGTATGGGTATAGCTTCTTTTTCCCAGCCTTTTCCAATGAGTTCGCAGGCACCATTTACGCCAGCTAAAAAACTTTGTTCTGTGTTGCCGTCAAAAATACATTCTGGAGATGTAAGTTTACTATTGTCTAAAACGTATTGTATATTTTTGTAAAACTCAAGCGAATCAACATAAATATAAATTTTATCACTGTTCTTCAGATTCTTAATGTTAGTATTTTTTTTATAACAAACTTCAAATAACTCTTCTATACGCGCTATAATAATATCTAAAACTAATTGGTATTTTATTTTTCTATAAGGTGAAATGTAAAAATATTTTTTTTCTAGATAAGATTCATCATTATTTTCTATAACATTTTTTAATTCAACTTCTCTCATAAAATTCTCCACTTCTTCAACTTTTAGTGAGCATAATTTTGATATATCTTTAATAATTAGATTAACACCAAAGCTAAAATCTTCAGTAAAAACATATGATCTGTTTTTGAACAAAGAAACATTAATTCTATTGTTTTCTAATCTTAGCATTGTAAAATTTTTATCTGCTTGATTGTTTGACAAAAGATGAATTCCTTCAGCAAATGGTTTTAAAATTATTTTTTCTATATTTAATCCAGATCTACTAAAAACTGTTTTTATATTTTTAATAATATTTTTATTTGCTAAAAAAAAAGTCATATTCTGATTGTAAAACTCGCCAAATAAACCAATAGGTAAGTTTTCTAAGTTGTCACTATCTAGCGAAAAATTTGAGTTAAAAAGATGAACCAAGGAATCATTATTTTCACTATCTAAGATAATTTTTTTTATATCATTCAAAATATAAGTAATATCTTCACTTGAAACTTGTGACCCATTTAATTTTTTATAACCACTAACATTTAAACAATTAATTTGATTGGGATTAATTATAACGGTTGCGTTAGAAAAAAAATAATTCACATCATCTTCAATAGAATTAATATTTTTTTTAAGTAAGAGACTTACGGTTTCAATATTAATTATACGACCATTTTGAATTCCCTCTGTCTTTAAAACTATCTTTTTTAATACTTTAAAATTTTTTTTTTCGTCAAATGAAACAACAAAAAAAATTACTTTACTATCATTTAGATCTATAATTAAATAAGGTTCGTATAGTTGCATATTACTGTAAAATTAATTGGTCTTTTATTCTAAAATCAAAGATCTTGTACTTAGAAAAATCATTATTATTTAACATTAAATTAATTTTTGGTAGAATATCTAAATAATTTTTTTTTGGAAATTTAATAATTCTTTCATTTTTAAGGACAATATCCCATCTACCGATATCAAAGTAGTAAAAAGCTTTAATTTCATTTATTTTAAAATTGTTTTTTTTTACGTCGTTATAAAAAATATTAAAATTTTTATATTTACCAAAAATTGTAGGTAAATCTTTATAAATTTTAAGATCGATAAAGTTTATTTTTTCGTTATCTTCGGTTATATAGAATTTTTTTTTATTTATTATTTGTGTTGCTACTGGTGTTTTTTCAACCAATACAATTTTTAAAGTGTTTGGATATTTTTTCTTTAATCGAATATTTGATATAAATTCATATTTATTAATAGTTGTTAAAATTCTTTCTTTGTTCAAAAAAAATAAACTTGTATTTGTTAAAAAAAGTAGATCAGACTTTAATTCCAATAAATTAACAGCTGAATTATTTTCTATTATGACTTCTTTTACAGGAAAAAAAAAGCTAACGCTTTCTTCGTTGTATTTTACACTATAGGTAGAAAAAATTAAAAAAATAAATATAAGAAAATATATTTTTAGCGAACTTTTCATCTATTAATAGTCGCATCATCCATAATTTTTTTCACAAGTTCTTTGAAGTTTATACCGACATATTTAGCTATTTCCGGTACTAAAGATAAATCTGTCATACCTGGTTGGGTGTTTATTTCTAGTAAATAAAAATTATTATTAATTAATTTAAAATCAGATCGAGTTGCACCTTTACAATTTAAAACGTGGTGTGCTTTTTCTGCAAGTCGCAAAACTTTATTATAATTATTTTTACTCATAACAGCTGGCATAATATGTTTTGTAAGAGCGGATTTGGAATATTTAGCTTTATAGTCATAGAAATTTCTTCTTGGTTTCAATTCTATTGCGCCTAAAGCTTTGCCGTTTATAACTGCTACTTGAATCTCTTGACCTGCAATGTAGTTTTCAACTATTAAAGCTTTATAATTTTTTATTAACTTAATAATAGATGTTTTTAATTGGTTAAAATTTTTGCAAATTTCTACACCAATACTTGATCCTTCATTAGAAGGCTTAACAACTGCTGGAAATTTTAAATTTGAATTTCTTAAAACTTGTACCTTTAAATATTTTTTATAATTTACCGAGTTTAAAGAAATATAATTGGGGGTTAAAAGGTTATTTTTTTTAAATATCTTTTTTGAAATAACCTTGTCCATAGCATTCATTGAAGCTGTTATGCCTGAATGGGTATAAGGTATTTTAAAATATTCAAAATAACTCTGAGCTATTCCATCCTCACCATCTCTGCCATGTAGGGCATTAAAAATTAAATCTACTTTTTTTTTATATTGTTTAATTGTACTGAAGTGATTTCTGGCGGGATCAAATTTTATAATTTTATATTTTAATTTTTTTAAAGCTTTGATGCAGGCTTCACCTGATTTTAAACTTATTTCTCTTTCACTTGAGACTCCTCCTTGAACTACTAAAATTATTTTCTTCTTCATTTTTTTAATTACTATTGCCAATTATTTTAATTTCCAATTCTAGATTGATTTTACTCTTTAAAAATACTTTTGCTTTAACTTCATTAATTAAATCTTCCAGATCTTTAGCTGTTGCTTTGCCATCATTAACGAAAAAATTACAATGTTTTTCAGATATTTTTGCGTTACCAACTTGTAAGTTTTGGCAATCGGATTCCTTGATTAATTCCCATGCTTTTTTGTTTTTGGTATTTTTAAAAGTGCTGCCACAAGTTTTTATTTGGCTTGGTTGTGAATTTTTTTTTTGTTCAATTAATTTTTGTTGTTTTTTTTGAATTTTTTCTTTTGTAGAAGGTTGGCCTTGCAATTTTACACTGGTAATTATTATATTATGATCAATGCTACTATTTCTATAGTAAAACTCAATATCGGAGACCGGTATATTCTTTTCGGCACCAAAGACATCAATAGTTTTAATGGAATGAAGGATCTTCGAAATATCCTCACCGTAGCAACCACTATTCATTTTTATCCCGCCACCTATTGAACCGGGTATACATGATAAAAATTCTAGCCCTGTTAATGAATTCTTTAATGCAAAATCAGCTATTTTTTTATCTAAGGTTGCTGCTCCTGCCTCTATAATATTAGGAGATTCTAAATTTAAATAAGAAAAATGTGAACTTAGTTTTACTGCTATCCCTTTAACACCACCATCTCTAATCAGGGTATTAGATCCAGCGCCTAAGATAGTAATTTCTTTTGGTTTAACTTTTTTTACAAAAAAAATTATATCTTGAATGTTATTAGGTTTAAAAAAAATTTCAGATGGTCCTCCAAGATTAAACCAACTATAATTAGCCAATTTTTCATTGAATAAAATTTTTTTTCCAAACTTTGATTCTATTTCTTTTGATATTAATTTCATAATATATTTTTTAAATTATGTATCCACTTTGATATTGAGCCCGCACCCATTCCTACAACAATTTCATCGTTAATTAAATTTTTTTTAATATACTT
>Ga0307488_10002405_pt1 | contig 15864 bp, 19 predicted proteins | sample SB02metaG_FD_202248 | JGI IMG/M metagenome (GOLD analysis project Ga0307488, IMG submission 202248) | Sea-ice brine microbial communities from Beaufort Sea near Barrow, Alaska, United States - SB 0.2 | ecosystem: Environmental > Aquatic > Marine > Coastal | place: USA: Alaska | collected... | reverse complement strand
AGAACCATTGAATGTTTGTTCAATAGATTCCATTGAGAAGTTAGTGTGTCTACGATAGACTACTTTGAAAAAAGTAATTTGGGGATTTCCTGTAAGATAAATATCTTGAGCACCATAAGCTACTAATTGCATAAGACCACCACCCATAATTGTTTGTATATACTATATAAATATAAAATATAATTTAAACGATTTTAAATTATATTAAAACATTAATTACCATTTAATTAATTTAATATTCAATATAATTAATTTAATATATGATTTAATAATAATATTTAAAAACTATATATGCTCATATAAAAACTATAAATATATAAAATACGAGTTATTATTTATATGAAAACATAATATAATATAATTAATAAGTAATTTTTATTTATTTATATAATTAATTTAAAAAAATAATACGATATTTTTAATAAATGTTAATTATTTTATCTTTAAAATTAATATAATATAATTATATAATTTTAATAAATGTTATTTTATTTATAATAAGTTTTTAATCATTTCTAATAATTAAATCATCATATTGTTTATCAATATAATCTAATATATCTTCCAAAGTATTTTTATTATTTTTATCTTTATTGAATCTAATATTAAATTCTGATCTTGATTCTACTTGTTCATCATTAAAATTATATTTTTTTTTCATATCATTATAATAACTTTCTTCAAAACGCATATCATAATTTTTTATATCGTATATTGCTTCTTTAAATAATCTATAATCACATTCTTTTATACCTTTTTTCATTCTTTTTCTAAATTTACGTCTTTTAAATTTACCTCTTATATCATTTAAAGTATAAACTGATCCGACTGCGATTGCTCGATAAACTGCAGCTAATCCAGCAGCAGTTGCGAAAGTAATAATTACAGTCATTTCTATACCACTCATTATTTATTATTATATATATAATATATAATAATATGATTATATTATTAATAATTCTTTAAAATCATATTTGTAAGATCTTTATATATATTATATTCTTCATCTAAGAATTTTATTAGAAATTTACGTAATAATATTCTTTTAAAAAATCTATAAATTTTCATACCATAATATTTTTCAGCATTATAAAAAAAAATAAATTGATTTGTTTTAAGATTTTTTTTTTTTATATATTTTATTTCAATATTAAAATCTTGAATATTGATAAATGAATTTGTATGAATATTAATTAAAAAACTACCAATATTTTTATATTTTTCAACTAAATCTCTGTGAATTTTTAGATAAATTAAATTTATGTCTTTATCTAATTTTCCATCAGAGTATATTATTAATTTAATATCTTCTTTTGTTAAAAAATAAGGGAAAAAATCTAAATTATTAACTGGTAAAAAAACATCATCTATATTTTTTTGAGTTAATACATATCTTGAAATTGTTTTAAGTTCTTTTCCATTTTCTATACAAATTTTTAGTACTGTACCTAGTTTATAATTTGAGAAATTTAAACCGACTAATAAATCTAAATTTCTAGGTATAATCACATCATTATTATAAAATGTAAAATTTGATCGTCTTTTTATAGTTTTTAAATTTTGTATATAAAAAAAATAAAAATTTGTAAAATTATTATCTCTATCTATATTTGAATTTGAATTTTCTGTTGGTTTATCTATTATCATATCATGAGTTTCTTCTTTTAATCCACTTAATATATTATATATATTTTTTTTGTTTGAATAAAAATAAGAATGAAAATCTGAATAATATTTATTTAAGTTCATATATATATTAATGAATATAATTTATTAGTTTTAAATTAAATTAAAAATTAAAAAACATATTATATAATAATGAATAAAGATTTAGATAAAAACTTAACTGGAATTATTAATAATTTAAATAAAAAAATTAAAGAATTATATAAATATAAAAATTTTGTTGATTTAAATAGAAATAGTAAAGAATTATATAATAAATTTAATAAAATGCAAACTGATAATCTTAGATTAGTTACATATGTTAAATATGAAAAAAAAAACTTTGATCTATTACAAATAGAAAATATTGAATTGAAAAAAGTATTAAATAAAATGAAAAATGATGGTTTAAGTTATGAAAATAAAAAAAAATTCTATGAAATTAATTTAAAAAATAATGAAATTTCTAACAAAAATAATGAATTAAAGAATATTATTAAAATCAAAGAGAATAATATTATTAAATTAAATAATCAAATGAGTAAATATAGAGATGAAAATGAAAATATTAAAATTATATTAAATCATTTTAATTCTAACATTTCTATTTTTTTAAATAATAATATTCTCGACGAAACTATATTAGAAGATAAAATTGAAGAAGTATTAGATGATAATGATAATAATGAACTAGTATTAGATGATAATGATAATAATGAACTAGTATTAGATGATAATGATAATAATGAACTAGTATTAGATGATAATGATAATAATGAACTAGTATTAGATGATAATATAGAATTTGATTTAAATATTGATTTTCTTAATTAAAATAAAATTTATTGTTTTTTAATAATAATACTTATAATTATATGTTTGATCTTAAATATATAAATGAAGATGATCAAGATTTATTAGAATATTTAAATACAAATATTATAATAAATAAAGAATTATACTTTGAAACAATAAAATTAAAATCTCAAATAGATGATGTTTGTTTTTCTAAATGGAAAATTATTAGAAGTATTTCAACTGATTATGAAATGATTGGTAATAATCGTATTCATAATTATGAAAAAATAAAAAGATATGATATTATTAGCAGAGCATATTATAAATTATGGGAAATATTATTTAAATATAAACTGAGATTTAATTTTGATAAAAAAAAACAAATGAAAATTGCATGTTTGGCAGAAGCACCAGGTGGTTTTATCCAATGTATGATACATTATAGATATAAATTTCACAATGATGAAATTACGACAATTTCATTATATCAAAATGAAAAAAATATTGAATGGGGTTTAAAAAATAATAAATATAAAATAATATATGGAGATAAAAAACAGAAACATGATGGAAATTTATATAATCCTAATATTATTGAATATTTTATCAATTCACATAAATCAAAATTAGATTTGGTAACTGCTGATGGTGGATTATTATTAATCGACTTTAAAGAAAATTATAAGAGTCAATATCATTTACAATTGTTTTTAAGTGAATTATATATTTCGGTGAAATTATTAAAAACAGATGGCGTTTTTATATTAAAAATATACGAAATCTCTAGTAAATCTATGTTAGATTTTATGATTTTGGTAAATAATCTATATAATTATGTAAGTATATATAAACCAAAAACATCTAGGGATATGAATAATGAAAAATATATTATATGTCGTGGATTAAAAAAAGATACTGATGAAATCCAAGGGGAAATATTTAAGATAATTAAATTTTTATGGGAAAATCCAAAAAAATTAATTAATAATATATTAAAATATAATTCAATAAATGATTATCAATATGTATTAAATATAATTATAAAAAAAGAAAAATATAATTTATACACTCAAAAAAATAAATTAACCAATGCATTAGTTATGAAAGATGATACTGTTGATGAATTGAAAAAAAAATTAAATCTTAAAAAATCATTTCATTTAAACAATGCATATAAATGGTTTTATGCAAATGGTATTAATATTAATTAAAAAGTATTTTTTGTTTTTCTAATAATTCATATTCTCGTTTGTCCAATTCTTTTTCTTTTTGAATTAAAAATAATTCTTTTTTTTTAAGAATTTTATTTTTTTTAATTATCGAATTATTTAATTCTTTTTGTAAATTATCAATTAATTTAATCTTTTCATTGACTTTATTGATTAATTTTTCTTCTGTATTTATCGAAGATGACATTTTATCTTCAATATTTCTAATTAAAGAACTTAAATAATTATATTTAATTTCAATTAATTTTGCATGTTTAGTCACTTCTTTCAAATTAGTTTTCCCAATATTTAAATTAAATTGAATGATTTTTTCTTCGATAAATTTACTCAATTCATTTATTTTTTTAGCTTTTTTTTGTAGTTCTAAATCTTTTTTAACTAAATTTTCTTCATCTAATGTTCTGAAAATATTCATTATAAATAGTATATAATTATATTATATAATATTTATTTATATTTAATTCCTTACAAGATAATATTCAAATTTATATGGCAAATATGAATCAATTATTCTAATAGTTTCTTCATTATCATCCATTAATTTAATTCTATCATATTTTGTATTTAACCAATAATTAATTAATATATTTAATTTTTTTATAGAAAAATCTTTACCTTGATATTTAATATGTTTATCCCCAACTGCATAAATATTTTTATCTTCTAAATTAAATGACATTCCTAAATTTATTTTCAACCATTTAGATATTACTTTTTTTATTTCTTCTTCTTCACCTCTAGCAGTTAATATTCCTAAATCCCATCCATTATTAATATGTTCACGAATATAATTAAAATTATTAGTTAATGGTTTGGAATTTAAAATAGATTCTCTAATAAGATACGGATTATCAAAATCTCTGAAATCAAAATGAGATTTATCATATTTATTAGAAATTAATTTATAATCATTTGAAGATAATTTAATTTCTTTATTTGAAGAAATATTTTCTTTAAAATATATAAACATATTATCTGATCTTAATATTGTATCATCTATATCTAAAAAAAGTATTTTATTATATTTCTTATTTTGATAATTTGAATTGAAAAAAAAATTTATAAAAAAAATTGTAAATATAAAAATAATAATCAATATAATCATTACGTTTTTATATTATGAAGATTCAATTTTATTAAACATAATTAATATTTTAAATTTTTCTAAATTATAAATTTCTAAGAATTTAATATTAATATTTGTTTTAAAATCTTCTATATCAAAATTATTTGGAATTTTAAAACAAATCATTTTACAATATTTTATAATATTATTACAAATAATAGATGAATCTAAATTATTTAGATTTAATTTAATACTTTTTTTATTTTTATAATTTCTACCATCCCAAGGTAAATCAAAATAAACAACATCTTGTTTAATTTTTTTAATAATTACCAAACAATCATTATTATATGTTTTATAATTTTTTTCATTATATAACTTAAGATTATAACATAAAAAATCATAACGTAAATCAGATAATTCAATCGCATTAACATATTGGAAATTTTTTAAAAAATTAATTGTATCTCCTCCTATACATGCACAAGCATCTGTTATTATATATTTTTTTAAATCTTTTAAATGATATTTCATTATTTTTGTTATTTTATAAGAAAGATGAAATGGGGTTAAACTATATAAAGAAACACTGTCTAATTTTATTTTTTTTATATCATTTACATAATTAAAATCATCTTTATTAATTAAATATATTAAATAAGTCCAATCAATAGTATTAGTTATATTATATTTTTCATTATCTATTTTTGCAATTAAGCAACGATTAAATGTCATTTAATATTAATTATTATATTTTAACAATAAATTTTATTTTCTTTATAATATTATATAGAATATATGTTTTTAACACAATTCAAAATCGTAATTAAAATTACTATCGTTACTTTTTTAAGTTCATTCTTAGCAGGTAAAAATCTAAATGATAAAAAATTACATTTAGATATAATTTATACAATTGCGGCTTTTATCGTAGCAGATTTAATAACTACTAAATATGAGAAACAAATTAATAAATTAGATCAAAAAATTGGAAAAAAAATAATTAAGGGTGTTATAGGACCAATTGTTATGTTATTATCAAAAGCATTATTCTCTCAAACATCAATTGATAGAAAATATCTATTGAATATTTTATATGTAGTTATTGGAATTGGATCTTATAATATTTTTATAAATGAAAATTTAAATACTATTGATATTGATCAAGATATTAAAGATATTCTCGGTAATATCACAAGACCTTTTATTATGATTATGGTAAGTAGTTATCTTAAATCTGGAGTAAATCCTTTTAATTCTAATACTATAAGAAATGCTCTTTTTACAGCAAATGGTTTCGTAGCAAATCAAATTTTAGTAAAAGTAACTGGTATTTAAAATTTAAGTTTATTAAAAATAAATATATATATATAATTATATATTTTTATGAATATTTTAGAACAATATAAACCAAAATTATTAAATGAAATAATTGGACAAGATTTTATAATAGATTTTTTAAAAAAAACAATCGAAACAGATTATTATAATAATTATATTTTTTATGGATTATCAGGTTGTGGTAAGACATCTACTAGTTTTTTATATGTTAAAGAATTATATGGAATAACTTATAAACAAAATATTTTTGAAATAAATGCTTCGAATTTTAGAGGTATCAAGATATTTAAAAATGAAATTAATGATTTTATTTGTAATGATGATAATCTAAATAAAACAATTATTTTAGATGAGGCGGATAATATAACTGATGATGCACAAGATTATTTATTAAATCTTATGGAAAAATCTTATAGTTTAAATAAAAAAATTAATTTTATAATTATTTGTAATTATATTAATAAAATAAATTTGAGAATTATTAATAAATGTATTTTATTTAGATTTAAACTTATTTCAAATGTTTTTTTAAATCAAAAAATTGATTATATTTTAAAAAAAGAAAATAAAGAAATTACTCGTGAAAATAAAGAAATTATTATTAATAAATCAAATAATGATTTTAGAAAATGTTTAAATATTTTAGAAGATTTTTTTATGAATAATATCCATACTAATAATTTTAAAATTGATGATATTATTATTATATTACTATCTAAACAAAAGATTACTCATAAATATAAATTAATAATTGATTTAATTCGAGAAAATAAAATAAATTTAATTGATTTAATTGACAAAATAACAAAAAAATTTATTAAAATAAATAAAGATACTGAAAGATATAGTAAAACAGAATTTTGTGAAATATTAATTAATTTATATAAATTTCAAAATTCATTATATTCAGATTATAATTTGAAAATACAAATTTATTTTTTAATTATTATTTTTTAATTATTATTATTTTTTCTTTTTTAATTATATAAACAATGGTACGTAAATCTTCAGATAAAAAAACTTTAAAAGGTGGATTACCATTCAATTTAGCTTTAAACTTAATTAAATCTAAATCTGGTTTAATTGCTTCTGCACTTAAAAAAGAAGCAAAGCAAATGGCAAAAGATGAAATTAAAACACAAATTAAAACACAAATTACTGGTGGATGTGGTACTCGAGATCAGAATAATTTATTCGGTGGTAAAGCTCATAAAAAAACAAAGGATGCATGTTTGTGTCAAGGAAAATGTGGTGGTAAAGTTCATAAAAAACAAATGGGTGGTCAAGGAAAATGTGGTGGTAAAGTTCATAAAAAACAAATGGGTGGTCAAGGAAAATGTGGTGGTAAAGTTCATAAAAAACAAATGGGTGGAGAATTTGATATTCACTTAAAAGTAAATCAAGAATTCGGAAAAACATTAGACAAAAAATTTAAAGAAGGTGTAGATAAAATCAAAAAACAACAACGACAAAATAAATTAGATATGGAGAAAATTATTAAATTTAAAGAACAAATTAAAGTACAACCATTAAAAACATTCGGAAACTTAAAAACAAAAACACAAGAACAATCTAAAAAAGATATGATTCAAAAACAAGATAAAAAAATTGAAGAAAAAAAACAAGTACAATTAAAATTATTAAAAGATATCAAAAAATTAGAAGAAAAAATTTATGGTAATTATCGTTAATTAAAACAAAAAAAATATATTTAGTAATTATATAATTTCTAAATATGGATCTTGATTTTGATATTTTCGAAGAATTTGAAAATAATATTTTCCAAAGATTTTCTAGTATTATCCTTTTCGTTTATTTATATTATTCATTATCATATTATTTTATTAGTGATACTAAAATTAATAAACCACATATCTTTTTCATTTTGATTTTATTAATTTTACATTTAATTCATATCATTACTTTGAAAATTTTACATAAAAATAATCTTGTAACTTATTCTTGGATATTAGCAATTGTCCCATTAGTATTTTATTTATTATATACTAAATATAAAGAACGAATGAATATTAATAATAAATTAAAAGAAGAACAAATGATGACAAAATTAAGAAATCAATTAAATATTCAAGAAGAAAATTTTATGAGAAATGCAAATCCACAAATGCCAAATAAACCCCCACAAGAACAATATCCTTCACAATATCAACAAAATATACCTCAACAACAACCTATGAAAGAACAATATCCACCACAATACCAACAAAATATACCCCCACAACAACCTATGGTTAATCAATTAGATGAAAGTCGTAATATGGAAAATTTACAACAAAATAGAGGAACACGTATTAATCTAAATCAACAACAAAATCCAAATCAATTATCTGAAAGAATTGATCAACCATTTGAAATGATGGGAGTAGATCCTTATTTTAGTGGAATTTCTAATTTTTAATAAAAAAATATTTATTTATTATATAATATTATATAATGGATAAAATAAATTTCAATACTAAATTATGGGGTGGAAGTGGATGGATATTTTTACAATATGTTGCATTATCTTATCCAAATAATCCTTCTAATAAAATCAAAGAAAACTATAAAGAATTTTTTTATTCTTTGAAAAACATATTACCTTGCGAAACTTGTTCTTTAAATTTTACGGATCATATTAAAAAATTCCCAATTGATAACTATTTAAAAAATAGTAATACTTTATTTAGTTGGATTATTAAAATTCATAATGAAGTTAATGAAATTACTAATAGTAAAAAAATAAATGAAAAAAATTTAAAAGAATATTATTTATATCAAAATCAACCATCTATATATATTAATCCGAGAATTAAATTGATTTTAGGCATTTCATGTAGTATTTTAGTTTTATATTTAATAAAAAAAATATTAAAAATAAATATAAATATAAGTTATGGAAAATAATTAATCTAATAATTCATTTTCTAATGAATTAAATAATTTTTCTAATGAAAAAGTATTTTTTATATTTTCTACTACTCTATTAAATTTTTTATTTAAAAAAATAAAATATTTTTTATTTTCATTTATTGATCTTTTACATAATGGACATTCAATTACATTAAATTTTAAACATTCAGTATAACATTTTAGATGCATACAATGGGAACATTGTAATATAACCTTCCCTTTTTTTTTTATATTTCCTATACATATTGGACAAATATTATTCATATGATTTTTTTCATGTATATATAATTAATATTTTATTGTTTTTAATTAAAATTTATTTTAATAAATAAAATAAATAAATATGACTAAAAATGTTTTAAAAAAAAACTTTAAAAACTTTGAAAAATGTGTTGATAAAATGTTTGTTGATATTCTAAAAGATATTTCTATTCGACATAATATTAATATTCTAGATTTGAAAAAGTATTATCCTAATAATTTTATAGATCATTATGAAAAAATTACTATGCTTGATGATAAAAAAAAAGATTCTGTTATTGAAGATATTTAAATAAAAATTTTCTTTATTTAATATATATTAAATAAAGAAATAAATGTGTGATATTAATAAAATTAATAAAAATAAAAATAAAAATTTGATTAAAACTAATAAAAAAGACTATCCTAAATTACCAGAAAAAACTTTAGATGAATGTATGGCTAATTATACATTAGTTAAAATGAATAAATCTGGAAAACCTAGTTTAAAAGAAACTATGGCATATAAAAGTTTAAGTCCATTTGGTACTTATAAAAACGCAAATGGTAAATATAATTATGGTAATAAATCATATTTAAAAAAAAAAGATCTATGTAATGTTTTAATGAATCCACAATCTTATTTTGAACAAAATATTAAAGAATGTAAAAGTGATAAAAAATATCATAAAAAAAGAAAAGATGATGAAAAAAATAGAATTCGTCCAACGCGTAAAGGAGATTGTCCAACTAAAAGACTACCTAAAAATGATCTTTGTCCTAATGATATTAGTTCAGATCATATTTTTAAACGTAAAACAACTACTGGTAACGATTGTTGTTATAAAAAACAACAAAAATCTAAGAAAACCTAAGAAAGAAAAAAAATTAACAAAATTACAAAAAGAAAGAAGAATACAACTACGATATTCACCAGATTCAGAATATTCGCCAGATACTGATTGGGAAGATAATTATAGTCCGGATTTTAATTAATTTTTCATATTTTAATATTTAATGTTTATTAAATATTAAAATTGATTTTTCTAATAAAATATATAACTACACAATAAAACTTTTTATTTTCTCTTTATTTACTTCAACTATTTTTGGACGAACTATTATGTTAAATAAGGATTTAAATTTTGATTCTCTTAAATTTGATAATAATGATAATTTCAATATGCCAAATTTGAATTTAAAAAAAAGACATTCAAATATTCAATATCAAATTGATGAACAACTTGAATCTCATACTAAAAATTTTATGGAAAATAATGAATATGAAGATTTCGAGGAAATCGAAATTCCTATGATATTTCATGTAATATATAATAACGGAAATAATTATCAATATGAGTCTGTAGATGAATTTACAATAAATCAAACAAATATACAACAAGATGTAGTAGATCAATTAAATAAGGATTATAATTTAAAAAACGAAGATAGATTTGAAACACCAGAAGTTTGGCAAGATTTAATGGCTGATTTTAAAATTAATTTTGTCATTAATAAAATTATATATGTTAATAGTCATCTTGAATTAGATGCTGATGATGATTCAAAACTTGATACGGTAAAATTTGATAAAAATGGTGGTAGTAATGTGATTGATCCAGAATTGAATTTGAATGTATGGATTGTAAATATACTTCCGATGAGTACCGGTAACCACTTAATGGGTTATGCTCAATTTGCAAGTTATTTCAAAAAATTTCCAGAAACAGACGGATATGTTTTAAATATTAAAGCATTAAAAGAAAGAACATCTACTCATGAAATTGGACATTGGATGAATTTAATGCATATTTGGGGAAATGGTAAAGGCGAAGGTGACGAAGATGAATGTAATAATGATAATGATGATGGTATAGATGATACACCTAACTCAAATACAAATCATATAAATTGTGGTGTTAATGAAAATTGTACTTATCCAGAAACAAGTTCTTGTGGATCACCAGATATGTTTATGAATTATATGTCTTATGGAACGGAACGATACATGTTTACTAAAGATCAAATGTTAAGAGCTCGAGCAGTATTTGCTGAAGGAGGACCAAGACATAGTATGGTAACACAGATAAACCCACCAAATGATGATCCTCATATGACGATTATTGAATGGATAATATTTATTTTCGTCATAAAAATAATCCTAATATTTTTATATTGTATTATAAAAACATGTATTAAAACATGTGTATTAAAACGCAATCTTCGACATGTAGAATTAGTAGAAGAGGAAGACTTAGAATCACAAGTTCAATAAAATATAAAATTTATATTAAAAACATAATAACATAATATTTTATATTATTATGAAAGATTGGTCTAAATTATTAAAAATTCAAGAAATAAAAGATAAAGCGGTAATAATAACTGAATTGACAAAAAAAATGAATAGAGATAAAATAATAAAATTTAAATGTAATTGTGGAGAAATTTATGAAAAACGAAATATAGCTTTAATGGATACAGGTTTATTTTGTAAGAAATGTACAGAAATAAATAGACAAGAAAAAATGAAACAAACTTGTTTAAAAAAGTATAATTGCGAATATGCATCACAATCAAAAGAATTTAAAAAAAAAGTGACAGATGCTGCAAAAAAAAAAACTCCTAAGCAACGAAAAGAAATAAATGAAAAAAAGAAAAAAACTTCTCTAAAAAATTTTGGCGTTGAACATCCAACACAATCTAATGAAATAAAAGAAAAAAAGGGAAAAACTTGTTTAAAGAAATATGGTGTTGAATACTACACTTCAACTAAAGAATGTAAAAAAAAAAGGAAAAAAACTAATTTAGAAAGATATGGTGTTGAAAATCCATCACAATCTAAAGAATTTAAAGATAAGAAAAAAAAAACTTGTCTAAAAAATTTTGGTGTCGAATATACTTTTCAATCTGAAGAAATACAAGAAAAAATTAAAAAAACTAATTTAGAAAGATATGGTGTTGAATATATTAGTCAATCAAAAGAAATACAAGAAAAAATGAAAAAAAGTAATTTAGAAAGATATGGTGTTGAATATACTTTTCAATCTGAAGAAATACAAGAAAAAATTAAAAAAACTAATTTAGAAAGATATGGGGTTGAAAATCTATTAATTTCGCAAAATAGATTTGGAGAAAATAAATAAAATTGATAATATATTTATTATAAGATTTTTAATAATATAATAAATATGACTAACAATAACAATATGAATACTTTAAGCCTTTTAGATCAAGAATTTAAAACAACTGATGAAAATGTAATTAAGGAATTTCAAATGTATCCATTTGAATTAGACGATTTTCAAAAACATAGTATCGAAAAAATAGTAAAAGGAGACAATATTTTAGTGACAGCTTCAACTGGTTGCGGGAAGACAATTTGTGCTGAAATGGGGATGATAAATGCATTTAAAAAGGGTAAAAAAACAATTTATACATCACCAATTAAATCATTATCCAATCAAAAATTTTATGAATTTAAAAAGAAGTTTAAAGACATCTCATTTGGTATTATGACAGGCGACATAAAGTTTAACGCAAACGAGGCAGATTGTATTATTATGACAACTGAAATTTTAAGAAATTTACTATATAAAAAACAATATGATGATTCAAAAATTGAGTATAAACTAGATTTAAATATTGATTTAGAAAAAGATGTTGGATGTGTTATCTTTGACGAAGCACATTATTTGGGAGATAAAGATCGCGGAAAGGTATGGGAAGAATCTTTAGTATTATTACCAAAACATATCAATTTAGTATTATTGTCGGCAACAATGAATAATGCACCAGAAGTTGCCTTATGGTTACAAAATGTAAAAAATAAACCTTGTCATTTAATTCCAAAAAAGGAAAGGATTATTCCATTGAATCATTATATTTTCTATACATCAAAATATCCAAAACAAGTGAAAGATCAAGATTTTATTAAATTACATAATAAGAATTCTAATAAATTGGTACATATATTAGATAATAATCGTAATTTCAATGAATTTAATTATCAAAAGATTAAAAAATTAAAAGATCAAGATTATAAATATTATAATTCTTACAATAATAATATTGTAGTGATACAAAATTTAGTTCATTTATTAGGAAAGAAAAATTTATTACCTTGTTTATTTTTCGTATTTTCTCGAAAGAAATGTTTAACATTAGCAAAATGTATTGAACAATCGTTAATCACATCTCAAGAAATTACTGAGATTAAAAAGATCATTAATTGGAATATTCATAAATTAGATTATCCAAAAATGTATTCTGAATCGCCAGAATTTCAAGAAATTGAGAAGTTATTATATAAAGGTGTTGCTATTCATCATTCTGGATTAAGACCTGTATTTAAGGAAATTATTGAAATTTTATATTCCAAGGGTTTAATTAAAGTTTTATTTGCGACAGAAACATTTGCGATAGGAGTAAATATGCCAACAAAAACGGTTATATTTACAAGTTTACAAAAATATTCGAATAGTGGATTTAGATATTTAAATACGAGTGAATATTTACAAATGTCTGGAAGAGCTGGTCGAAGAGGAATTGATAAAATTGGAACAGTAATTTTGATGGCAAATTTATTTAATTTACCAGATCCAACACCATTAAGAAATACAATGTGTGGTAATAGTGATGATATCATATCTAAATTTGATTTAAGTTATAAATTTATTTTAAAAATATTATTAAATAATGAATATAATTTCAATGATTTTTTACAAAATACTTTAATGTTTAAACAAAATAATAGTGAGAATGAGAGAGTAAAAGAACGATATACAGAAGGTGTAGAATATTTAGAAAATTTACCAAAATTAAAAAGACCGATCGAAGATTATGAGAATTATTATAATATTATTAATAATAATAATCGAAAAAGTAAAAAACAAGTTCGATTTCTCAAAAATAAAGAAAGTGAAGAAGATTTTGAAGAAGATTATAAAAATTATGTTGAACAATATGAAGTTCAAAATGAATTAAATTATTTAAAAGAATCAGTTGAGAATATTGATTATAATAATGTGATTTATCATTCATTAGATAAAGTAATGAAATTCTTAAAAAAGAATAACTATATCGAAGATGTTGAAAGTAAGGATATAAATAATAAAGATGTGAAAATCAAGGGTATAATTGCAAGTTCTATTAATGAATGTAATGAAATTTTATTAACAGAATTACTAGTTAATAATTATTTTGATGATTTAACTCATTCTGAAATATGTGGATTATTATCATTATTTTCGAATACATCGTGTTTGAACGAAGATATGAAAGTTAGAGATGTTTCGATATTAGATGTCAATGAAAAATTAAAAAAAATAATTAAAAAAGCAGAAGAGTTGAATGAAAATTTTTCAAAAGATGAAGAAGTATTAGAAATTTATATCAATACAAATTGGGATTTGAATTTAGATATGGTAGAATATTGTTATAAATGGTGTCAAGGATATAAATATGAGGAATTGTATTTTGATAATTATAGTGGTTCTTTTGTTAAATTAATATTGAAATTAGACAACTTAATTTGTACATTGGAAGTATTATGTACGATTTTAGAAAAATATGATTTGTATAATAAATTAAATGAGATTCATAGTAAATTATTAAGAGATATTGTTAATAATGAATCATTATATATAAAATTATAAAAATAAAATTGAAAATATAAATATAAACAAATAATGACAGAATATTATTCACAATTAGGACAAGATAAATTATTAAATGATATTTATTTCCATAATCAAAAGAATGGTGTATTCTGTGAAGTTGGTGCATATGATGGAATTACAATGTCTAATACATATTTTTTTGAGAAAAATTTAAATTGGACAGGTATTTGTATTGAACCTCGACCAGATTTATTTGAAAAAGTAAAAAAAAATAGAAATTGTATTAAAATATTTGGTGGAGCATATTCATCTAAAACAGAATTAGATTTTAATATGTGTGGTAGAGAAGGATTATCTGGATTAGTAAAAGATTATGATCAACAACATATTCGTAGAATTAATAGAGAATGTATTGAACATAAAGTAATAAATAAGATTATTAAAACTAAACTATATAGATTGGAAACAATATTTGATATGAATAATATTACAGTAGTAGATTTTATAACTATTGATACTGAAGGTAGTGAATTAGAAGTATTAAAAGGTATTAATTTTAAAAAAGTTCATATTAATATTATATGTATTGAAGATAATTATCCAGGAACTGAAAAATCTAAAAAAATTGTAGAACATTTAAAAAATAATAATTATGTTTAAAAAAAAAGATTATATCAAGATTTTTTTTATGAACATAAAAAATTAAAGTTTAGTTGGGAATAATATATTATTTTATATATGATTTGTAGTTTTACTTCCCAACACATTCATTTTTAATAATTATAAAATCTTAAAAATAATAAAAACAATAGAAAATGAAACAAGAACTATATATTTCAATCATCTTATTTTATATATGAATTAGAAATTTAATAAAGAATTAGAAATTCTTTATTAAATATGTATAAATAATTTATCTAGTATATACTTCTTATTTTTTTCTTATTCTTAAATTATATAATTCAAGTTGATATCTTTTATATAATTCTTT